>ERZ780095.302-NODE-302-length-16848-cov-8.19967_pt1 | contig 16848 bp, 19 predicted proteins | sample MGYA00511574_ERZ780095 | MGnify/ENA primary metagenome ERZ780095 (study PRJEB29588, sample SAMEA2153837) | human gut metagenome | biome: human gut; feature: human-associated habitat; material: faeces | place: Denmark | collected 2008/2010 ...
GCTCGGAAGGAATTGCAAGAGTCAAGAGAAGCTTCTGCCCGTTTATGGCAATGCTTTCGTCTACGACCATTGCAAACTTCTTGTCCTTGTATGGCTGCTCATCCTGATAGACAGAGAGACCAAGTTTCTTCACCCAGTTTTCTACGGTGTTGTAGCACGGAACCTTTCCTAATGTATCGCCCAACAGCTCGGCGAAGATCTCCAGGATAGTCACGACTGTGCGCAGCTCACATGGTGTACGCATGTAGATCAAAACGCAAAGTTGAATGACTATAAGAGGGAATCTATGTCCGGGAACAGGCTCGAGAGTAATTGACTTTGTTCGTCGGTCAATGTTATCTTCCGAACGTCTTTTTTTAAAACTCCTTCTTGGCCTTGTCATACTTAGCCTTGATTTTGTCTTTTTGAGATGCAAGTTTCTTGTTCTCTTTACGAAGACGTTTCAGCTCCTCAAGGAGTGAGTCTTTATCTTGGTTTGAATCTAACTTTTTCATTGATTTATGTATCTTAAAATTATGTTCAAAGTTACTAAAAATCAACGAATTATGCAAATTTCCAAAGAACTATTTCGTTACTTAAAACGTTAAATATCAGAGCGTTATATTAATAACTTATCGGGTGATTTCAGCATCTGTTTTTCGGAACATCTAACTGGATACCCTACTTACTAACCAATGCAAGCGAAAAAACAGCACGATAAAAAACGGTAGCAATAACAAGGTTGAAACTGAAGAAACAGTAGAATAATATGCAACGTCTTCCCGGAATCATCAATATATATTACGTGCTTGCCTCGTCGCTCATGGCAAGCATCACACAGAAAGCGTTGGCGGATGCTCCTGTCGGAGTGTTCGCTGACACTTTCCTCATTCCGCATATCGGTGATGCCGTTTGTGAAATGGAGACGCAGTTTGACAATAACGACACTTTGGAAAAGGTGAAACTCTCTTTCTCTACTACTTCGCAGTTGCCAGCTCGTGAGCATCTTGCTTTCGTCATCCAGACGGTGGATGGGAAGCAGTATCTTATCGGCACGGCTGACAAACCTTATCCTGTCATCAAGGTAGACGACTCCACAGGCAAGGTGGATGGTGATTCGGCTGCTACGAAATACACCATATCTTATACAAATAAAGTGGCACTGGTGCCATGCACGGCGTGATGAGCGCCTTTTTTTATGCCTTTTTGTAACATTTTGTATGCAGTTGAAACATTGCACCAAAACTTAAAATGTTGATAATCAGCATTTTCGTTTCTTGTTTACAATGTTACAAAAGATACAGCCAAAATCGGTTGAGTTTTTGAAAAGGCTATTTTTTCTTCGTCCTGTTTTTGCACCCCACCTTCTTCCTATAGATAATTCGCAGTTTGCGATAACTTCTGCGTGATTGCCCAAATAGTGCAAATAAAAATACTATTGCAACTAATGCAAAACGATAAAATCTGCGAATACAAAAATATCCGCCTATCAGAATTATCAATATGATTACAATGTCTCTCACCATAAGTTTATCGTTTTACCTGTACTATTATTCTGTACCCATCAAAATGAAAGGTCTATATGCTCTGCCAACAAATCTTTTGCAGGGACATACTGTACTTTACCTTGCTCATCAGCAATCACTACATTTTGATTGTGAAGCGCTTTTTCTACTAGCATATTATGCTGTGCTTCAGCTAACCCTGCATCAACACGAGACAAAAAGTCTTCTATATCACGTTCACTCATAGCTCTTAATTTTATTAAATTTCAACTTGTCTTTTATCTTCGTTGGAATCGCCTTTCCTCCAAAAGCAACTCTTTCACCTTTATTATTGCTGTTATCATAAATCACCCAAACATCTACTTCGTCCATAAATATTTGGAAAAGATTTCTGAGACCAGCTTGGTATCTACGTTCTATCACAGAGAGAGGTATATTATGACCTCCACTTGCAACACGATCTGCCACACGCCTCTTCGCCAACTCCACGCTGTTAAGCCAGAAGAACAGGACATGTACCATATACCCTTCTCCTTGCGCTCTTCTCACAAGATTGATATACGACTTTGTCGCCAAGGTCGTTTCTATCGAGAATGACTCACCAGCATTCAGCAACTCATCTATTCTTTTGAGCATCAGTCTTCCTGCCTCTATCGCCACACCCTCAGGATTGAATGGAGAGAGACCTTTGGCTATTTCATCAGCATTGACGAATTCCTTCACAAACAAAGACTTGGGAAGAATCGTCTTGGAGGCTGTCGTCTTGCCAGCTCCATTGCAACCTGCTATGATATATAAATGTTTGACCATATCGACCGCAAAAATACTCTTTTTCATCGAAACCGCCAAACTTTTACGCAGAAAACTTACACTGGAAAAGAAACTAAATAGGAGAAATAAAGTTATCACATAGGAGATGTTGTCAGAATGCGATTGTAAAGATTATTGATGTGTAAAGCGTTTTAGTAAGGCTTTTCTGATTGTGTATAGTATTTTAGTAAGAAAGTAAATTTAGTGTATAGTAAACCAGTAAGTAGAACAAGAAAGGTATACACTACTTTCAGTTAAAGACACACCCACATCCCCTATAAACGTACGTTCATATCCCTTATAGACGTACGTCCTTTCCAGCAGTCATCTGAAGGAATTATTCTGAAACAATTGGAGAAATACCACATTTGTGCGATTACCTATTTATAAGAAAAGAAGTACCTTTGCCGGCACAAATCGAATATAATGAATAAAAGAGTAGTATGACAATGGAAAAGGTAATGGAAAAAACAATGGAGATACAAGACAAGAAACAAGGTAAGAGTAAGAAAACCAAGCAGTTGGCTCTATGGATTGGGGCTCTGATATTGGGTGCCATCTTGGGCGCACTGGGCATCGAAGTGCTGAATGGGATGATGAACTTCGTGGCAACAGTCTATACCCGATTGTTCCAACTTTTGGCGGTACCAACCATCGCCTTGGCAGTAATAACCACCTTGTCTTCACTGGGCAACCAAGCTGACACGGGCAAGATATTCCGCCACGCCATCGTCTATACCCTGCTCACTACGATAGCCGCAGCTGCCGTAGGACTGGTGCTCTACAACATCGTGGCTCCTGGCAATCTGCCTACCGACATGGTGCTGAGTGGCACATCCGAACTGCCTCAAAACTTGGAACAAACTTCCTATTATGACCATATCTTGGGTGTCATCCCCAACAATATCATCAAACCATTTGCCGAGGGTAACGTGCTCTCCATCTTGCTCTTGGCAGCCGCAGCTGGTATCGCCTTGGCCAAGATGCCACAGAGCAACAAGAAAGAGGTAGTCGTGAAGGGGCTGTTGGGATTACAAGACTTGCTTTTCATGCTGATTAGAGGTTTGATATGGGCATTGCCTTTAGGTATCGTGGCTTTCGCCGCCCAACTTTCGGCACAATTCTCAGCAGGAATCGTGATTGATTCATTGGGCAAGTATGTTGCCATCATCTTGGGTGGCAATGTCATCCAGTTCTTCATCGTCTTGCCTCTGTTCCTATTGGCAAGGGGCATCAATCCTGTGCGTACACTGAGCAAGATGATGCCGGCGGTATTGATGGCACTCTTTACGAAGAGTTCCGCAGCCACTCTGCCAGTCACTATGAACACAGCGGAAACGAGGATGGGCGTATCCAACAAGGTTTCTCGATTCGTATTGCCTATCTGCACCACCATCAACATGAATGGATGTGCAGCATTCATCCTCGTCACCTCCCTATTCTTGATGCAGAACGGAGGCATTCAGCTGTCATTATCTACCATGATACTTTGGCTTTTCATCTCCGTCCTGTCAGCGGTGGGCAATGCTGGTGTCCCAATGGGTTGCTATTTTCTGACCCTCTCCCTGATGTCGGGCATGAACGCTCCTATCGGCATCATGGGCATCATCCTGCCTATCTATACCATCATCGATATGATAGAGACGGCTGAGAATGTATGGTCTGACAGTTGTGTATGTGCCATGGTGGATAAGGACATGCAGAAGAGTGCCTAGAAGAGGGGTTACTCTTTCCACACTCTCTTTTTGAGCCACAATGCCAATATTGGGTCGCTCATCTCCAGATACTTGGGGGCTGTGATCATCACCAAGTCCTTCTCTATCAATGCTTTTTTCAATCTGGTGATATTGGCAGCGGTACCAAGGCGATAATTAGCCAATATCGCACTCTGCGTAAAACCAGTGTGTACTCCATTCACCAAGGCATGGAGGAAATTCATCTGATAGGCAGAAAGGTCTTCCGTCTGTTGGATAAACAAAGGCTCGCAAGCATCCAATAATCGGTCGATGCCATACTGCACATCTTTGGATGTGGCCGGAGTAGCATCTGCCGTACGCAACCAAACGAACCATGCCAGCTGTTGAACATAAGAGGAATATCTATCAGTAACCAAGCATATCTCACGTGCCAGGTTCTCAGAAATATGCTTTCCTGTCGCCTCAAATCTTTGGCAGATATACTCCACCCAGTCCTCTTCGCCAATCTTGTTGAGATAGAAGAAATCACCAAAGCGATAGAATGGATAGCTTTGGTTTTGAAACATCTGCTCCATCATGTGCTTCTTGCTACCATACAGGCAATAAGACACATGGCTCTGCAACTGCCAAATGCCACGAAGCTTCTTTTGGAAAGTCAAGGAATCGGGAAAATCACCTATCTGCTGAAACTCACCTATACACACCACAATACGATAGCCTTTGGATTGGGCTATGACTTCTGGAAGTTTCAACACTTCCTCAGTGGTCTGATTACTTGCATTATATTCCAAAGACAAAGAAAAGTCGTTGGAAGTCGCCCTAACGACAGCCGTGGCAAAAGCATTGACGAAATCATTCTCCGAGCGACAACCAAAAGCATCTATACGCGCTATTTTTATGTCATCGCCCTCCACTAATGAGCATACCTTATCCACCAATGAAGTCTTCCCCATACGACGAGGTGAAATCAAGATAGTATTCACCCCATAGGTAAAGTTAGCCTTCAATCGTTCGGTTTCTTCTCTTCGGTCGGTGAAAGCATCACCTTCCACTCGAACACCAAAAACAAAAGGAGCTTCCATATTCTTTGCCATATTCTTACTTTGCTTATATGTTCTCAATATGCTTAACGACTGCAAAGTTAATAAAAAATCCGTTTTAAACAAGGTTGTTTAAAACAAAGTTGTTTAAAATGGAGAAATATGTGATTTTATGTCTTCTCACCAGTGCTACTCTATATAATTATTCAACTTGTTGGCTGGATTCAAAGGCTTCTGGTCGCAGAGCTGCAACGACTTCACCAACTGCCATCATTACGATTTTATGCATGATTTTTCTGTTCATATAATAATATTGTGTATTAACAGTTGGCGCAAAAATACAACAAATATATTAAATGGCACTTAACTATAAAAGGGGAAAACGTAACTATTTTACGGATAAAGGAGATAAGCCTTCGCTTATCCCCAAACCTCCTCGGCTATCTCTTTGATCAAGTCGAGCTTAGCCCATTGCTCTGCCTCCGTCAACTTGTTGCCTATCTCGCAAGAGGCGAAGCCGCACTGAGGGCTGAGACTCAGACGCTCCAAAGGCACATACTGGGCAGCCTCGTGGATGCGAGCGATGACCGTAGCCTTGTCCTCCAAGACTGGCGACTTGCTGGTAACCAAACCGAGCACCACCTTCTTGTTATCAGACACATACTTCAAAGGCTCGAAACTGCCCGAACGCTCATCGTCAAACTCCAGATAGAAGGTATCCACGTTCTCATGGGCAAAGAGATAAGGAGCCACTGGGTCGTAAGCACCCTTGGCGGCATAGCAAGAATGATAGTTGCCACGACATACATGGGTGTTGATGGTCAATCCCTCAGGCTTGCCCTCGATGGCGAGGTTGTTCACCTTGAGATATTGCAACGCCTCATGCTCCAATGTGAAGCCATTGCCCAACATCGACTTCCAATAGTCATCATCCACGATCATGCCCCAAGTACAGTCGTCGAGTTGCACGGTGCGACAACCTGCTGCACAAATCTCCTGGAAGAAGGTGCGATAAGCCTGGGCGATGTCCTTGATCAACTCCTCGGTGTTAGGATAGAACTCACGGGTATTCTTCGAATTGTTGCCACGGAACAACTCTGAGAGGAACTGGGCTGGAGCCGGAATGGTCTGCTTCGCCTCAACGCCCTCCTCCTCAAACTGCTTGACGAAGAGGAAGTCCTTGATGAAAGGATGGTTATCGCCCGTAATCTTGCCTGTCAACTTCAAAGAGCCCTTGGTGGTCTCCTCGCCATGAAACTGATAGCCATGTTCCAACTCGATGTGCTCCACGCTACCGAATCCCCACATGAAGTCGAGATGCCAATAACTGCGACGGAACTCACCATCCGTGATGTAAGGCAAACCGTGCTCCTTCTGCTGCTTGATGACATCGGCAATCAGTCTATCCTCGATGCGACGCAAGTCGGTGGCAGAAATCTGTCCCTCAGCAAACTTCACTCTTGCTTCCTTCAACTCGGCAGGGCGCAAGTAGCTGCCCACAGCCTCAAAATGCTTGTTTGATATGTTACTCATAATCTTCTTCTTTTAAAAATGTTATTATATTCAACATTGCAAGCCTTGTCATCAGAAACCAAGGACTTGCGGCATCCGGATTTGCGAGTGCAAAGGTAAGAAGAAGAATTTTATCCGCCAAATATTCTTCGTAATTCAGAAAAATATGCTAACTTTGCAGCGAAATCGCGAATTTCACAGAATAATATTCTGCAAAATTTCGCTTTCATAAAACATTTAGAAGAGCATAAGGAAAGAAGCTTACGTCTTAACTCCCTTTGACTCCTTAACTTCTTAACTCCTCATAACAATGGCAACACAAGAGACACTCGATGAAATCGACATCAAGATACTGCGACTTTTGCAGCAGAATTCCAATATGACGGTGAAGGAACTAGCCGCCAGAGTACACTTATCCCCCTCACCCACCTTCGAACGACAGAAACGATTGGAGCGAGAGGGATACATTACTAGATATTCAGCCGTGGTAGATCATCACAAGTTGGGTCACAACGTCATTGTGCTCTGCAACATCCGACTGAAGCAGCACACCCACGACCTGATACAGCAGTTTATGGACACCGTGCAAAAGATAGACCAGATTACGGAATGCTACAACACCACTGGCGATTACGATTTCCAAATCAAGGTGTATGCCCACGACATGAAGGACTACCAAGACTTCATGCTCAACACCCTGGGCAACATCGACTGCATCGGTAGCCTTCACAGCATCATCGTGATAGGAGAAATCAAGGATTCCCACTGCATCCCGGTGAATCGGTGCCTTGTCAAATAGGCGCATCATCCCTTGGCAAATCTCTCGAAAGACGACGTTTTTGTTAAAAACCTATAAAGGAAGAAAGATTTATAGGAAAAGGCTTGCAAGTTTGGAAAAATTACAATATCTTTGCAATGTGTTTTAAAACCAAGTATTTATTAATTTTAATACAGATACATTATGAAAGAATTGAAAGGTACAAAAACAGAGAAGAATTTGCAAGAGGCTTTCGCAGGTGAGTCTCAAGCTCGTAATAAATATACATACTTCGCATCCAAGGCCAAGAAGGATGGTTATGTTCAGATAGCCAACATCTTCGAGGAGACTGCTGCCAACGAGAAGGAGCACGCCAAGATATGGTTCAAGTACTTGGAGGGCGGTGCCATCCAGGACACAGAGAAGAACTTGCAGGCTGCTGCTGAGAGCGAGCACGATGAGTGGACAGAGATGTACCCTCGCATGGCAAAGGAGGCTCGTGAGGAAGGTTTCGAGGAGATTGCCATCAAGTTTGAGATGGTAGCCGAGATCGAGAAGCACCACGAGGAGCGTTATCGCAAGCTCTTGAAGAACGTACAGGACAAGCTCGTCTTCTCTCGTGACGGCGATTGCATCTGGCAGTGCGCCAACTGTGGTCACATCTGCGTAGGAAAGCAGGCTCCTGAGGTTTGCCCTGTTTGCAACCACCCACAGAGCTACTTCCAGATTGAGGCTCAGAACTACTAAATGTCAGAACTTCGAAAAGTTAGATAAGTTAAAGGAATAAGCAAAATAAGGAACGCCATCTTCGAGTTTCTTATTTTGCTTATTTTTTTATTATTCACTTTCCCACTTACGGAGTTTCTCCAAGAGAATCTCTATGAGTCTCGGAATGCCATATTGGTCGAACTCCGATTCCTTGATCCAGATATAATCAGCAGGCAAAGGGAATCGTCCATCCGTTTCCAAGAGATAGAAATCGGCGAGAAGGATGCGATGTGTCAAGACATGCTTCACATCTTTTGCTATTCGGGTGATGCCATAATTCAATGAGGCGGTTGGGAGATGAAACATCTTTTCGATATCTTCGTGATACTCAATAGGAGTTTTCTTGAAGTCGGAAGCATTGTATGGCTCCCACAGTCCCTGCCAAATATCTCCCTTGCCACGGCGATGGATGGCGATCATAGGTTCCGCTTGTTCGCCATTCGCCGATGTCTCTTCTTGACACCTTATATATATATAGGTGAGGCGGCGAGTTTGCACCTTCAGTTTTTTCTCCTTTACGGGCAACTCAGCTACTCGGTCATTTCGCAATGCCTCGCAAGTCTCGGCTAGCGGACAGAGCAAGCACTTGGGCGATTGTGGTGTGCATTGAATCGCGCCGAAATCCATCATTCCTTGATTATAGGCTGAAATGGGAGACAGCTCCATTTCAAATCCATTCGGAAGAATTTTCTCCGAAGAAGAGACAGATGCTTTTAAAGAAGCGGATGAATCTAGAGGAGAAATTGAATCTAGAGAAGAGATTGAGCCTAGAGAAGCGAAAGCGTCAAGCGAATCTCCTCCAGGAATCAATGATTGCGCCAAAGCAGCGAATTCCTTTTTCCCTTGGGTCGAGTTGATGGGCGTATCTATGCCGAAATATCTCGAAAGCACACGATATACGTTTCCATCCACGACCGCCGCAGGAATGTCGAAGGCGAAGGAGCCGATGGCTGCCGCCGTGTAATCGCCCACTCCCTTCAGCGACTTGATGCCCTCCAACGTATCAGGGAACTTGCCCATCTCCACGATTTGCTTGGCTGCCGCATGGAGATTGCGAGCACGAGAGTAGTAGCCCAAGCCCTGCCAAAGCTTTAGCACGTCATCCTCACTTGCCGCCGCCAACGCCTCGACCGTAGGATATTGAGCCATGAATCGCTCCCAATATTCCAAGCCCTGAACAATACGCGTCTGCTGCAAGATAATCTCACTGAGCCAGATGGCATAAGGATCACGAGTCTCACGCCAAGGCAATGCCCTGCCATTCTCACGAAACCAAGAAATGATTTGATTGGAAAAAGACATTTTTTATTCAAGCTTTATACTTTGAGGAAGTTATTGAAGGGAAGTTTTTATTGTTCCGGGTACTGCTGATAAATCTTCAAGCCGAACTCAGCACTCAGCGCATAAGCATGTTCCATAATCTCTGCCAGGATATGCTCGTAATACACCCAAACCTTATCCTTCACGAAGAAATAGAACTCCATCGGAAGTCCGCACTGCGTTGCCTCCAACTGGCGCACCATCAAGGTCATTTCTGTATTCACCTCTGGGCGCTCACGCAGATACTTCTCCATGTATTTGCGATAGAGCTGGAGATTGGTTGGAGCCAAGGCAGCAGGATTTCTCAAATCAGCCAAAACCTGATGTTCATGCTGCCTAGCATTTCCTAGCCCAGCATTCTGATCTTTCTCCATTTCTGTCTGATGCTCATTTCCCACCTCAGCCTTTGCCAGCATTTTCTGCAAACTCTCCTTCGGCTTGAACGAATCCTCTGTGGCGAAGTGCTTCTCCAATAGGCGAGCCTTCAATTCCTCATCCACCAAGCGGATGCTGCGGAAGTCGAAATACACCTTGCGCTGTACCCTTCGTCCCCCACTCTTCTGCATACCAATCCAATTCTGGAAACTGCCGTTGACAAGCGTGGCTGGCGAGATGGTGACGATGGTGTTGTCGAAATTGCGCACCTTCACCGTGGTGAGCGACATCTCCTCCACGATACCATTGGCATCCACCGACTTCACCGTAATCCAGTCGCCCTTGTGGAGCATATCATTGCTCGTCAGTCTGACACCGGCTGCCAAGCCGAGGATGGTATCCTTGAACACCAGCATCAGCACTGCCGAGGTAGCACCCAAGCCAGCAAAGAGCGTCAACGGGTTCTTGCCCAACAAGATGGCGACCACGACCACACCAGCCACAAAGAGCATCAGGATGCGAAGCACGCCACAGAAGGTATGGAAATACTGTTGGGCTGAGGAACGACGCTCCTCGGAACTCTCCAAGCCCTTGAACGAGCCGATGAACACCAAAGCCGTCCTCACCGACATCACCACGATGTAGATGCCCGTGGCACGCTCCAGTATCTCCTTGAAGATAGGATATTCGAGATACACCAATGGCATGAGCGACCATATCACCACCGCTGGCACGATATGGCAAGCCGAGGTGAGCACCTTCTTATTGAAGAGCACATCATCCCATGTCACCTCCGTCTTATCCGTCACCTTCATGATAATCGGCACCAAGAGACGGCGACACAACAAGTCGCTCAACATCGCCAGCAAGATGGCGGTGATGGTGAGCAAGATATGGCGAACCACTGGCACTGCACCGCCCGTGACTCCAGCCATCTGAATCAAATTCTCTACAAACTTACGAATCTCCTCCATACTCTAAAAAACTATAGCATTCTTCACACTTCGTTCTTCACTCTTCACTTCATTCACGGCTTGCACAGCAACTCACACACCTTGTCGGCGAAGTTTCTGGCATTATTGCCGTGCATGATACCATTATTGATGATAGAGAAGCAAAGCTCATGCCCATTCGCCGCCTTGCAATAGCCAGCGAGCGAGATGATGCCCGTCAGCGTGCCGGTCTTCGCCTTCACGTTGGCATGGGCATAACCCGTTTTCATGCGCTTCTTCAGCGTGCCATCGACACCAGCGATAGGCAGGGATTGCTTCAACTGCTGATACATATTCTCGTCACGATAGGCATAGCGAAGGAGCTTCACCTCCAGTTCGGCACTCAAATAGTTGTAGAGCGAGAGACCGGAACCATCGGCGAGTTTGTAGCGAGCAGGATCGAGTCCTATCTTGCGTATCAACTGCCGCTCCACGTTTCTCGCACTCTTGGCACTGGCAGGTCGGTTGCCTGTCGAAGCCGCTATCTGGTAGTACATGCTCTCGGCATAGAGATTGTCGCTCTCCTTCATCATCTTGTGCAATATCTGGTCCATCGTATGGAAACGGGTACAAATGGTGAACGCTCCCTGCGGACAGCGTTTCACGGATGCCCCGAAACCAGCATAGAAGATGCCCGCATCCTTCAACTTGCTAAGGAATCTATCCATAAACAGGTCTTTCCTTCCGAACACCAATGGCGAGAGCACCGGGTTGTCATCATCCCAGCACCATCCCTCGCCCAAGAGGTCTTCGTCCTTCATCGAGCGGTCGGCATAGACGCTGCCCTGGATGCTATCCACACCCAGTTCCTTCAGGCTGGTGACGAACGCCGTCATGTCGTCGGTGTTGAATCGAGGGTCCATGCCGCCCACGCAGTAGATGTCGCCCTTGAGCACGCCGTTCTCCACCGTGCCCGTATATTTGAGGGTGGTCTTAAACTGATAAGAGCCGCCCAACTTATCCAGTGCGGTAATCGCCGTCACGAGTTTCATGGTGCTGGCAGGTCGCATCAACTGGCGTTCACGGAAGCGATAGATGCAAGAATCCGCCTCCAGGTCCCACACCATGATGCCCACCTGCGAGGTCTCAAACATCTTGCTTTTCAGCAGATTGTCCAAGCCCACCTGCACAGCGTGAGGCCAAGGCAGGGAGTCGGAAGCCAAGCTATCCACCATGAGGGAGTCGGAGACAGCCAGTTCGTCCTTGTCGTCGGCAGGCTCTTCTTCCTTCGTCTCCTGTTCCGTATTGTCTATCACCACTTGGGCTTGCAGCGGCAGGCTCATCACCATCACAGACAGCAAGCTCATCACATATCTTAATATCTTATTCATTACCTAATTTTATTCAAAAAGACAGCAAGAGAATTCTTCACTCTTCGTTCTTCACTTCCCCATTTTCTTCTCCACTTCCTTGACGAATCCCTCCTCATTGTCGGGTTGCAGGCTCACCATTCGCTTGTGTCCAAACTCGATGACAAGCGCATGGTCCAAGCCGAAGCACGCCTTCATCGGAGTCACACTGATGATGTCACATACCGGGATGGTCTTCTTGCTGGAGAAGCGTCCCTCGTCGATGACGATGAAATCCATCTCCTCGTCACGGTCGATGGGCTTCACACGGCGAAAGGTATAGGTGGTATGGAGGATGCGCTCTATCATGCCCACGATGACGATGGCGAGGAGGATGCCGATGATAGCCACCTTCATCCAAAAGAAGTAACCCACCAAGAGTGCAAAAACACCCACTCCACACTTCGCTGGCACCGTAAAACGCTTATGAAAAGTTCTGTCTGTCATACCTTTTTATTAAAAAACACTGCAAAATTACAAAAAAACCACCGCATATTGCGCATTTTAAAGAGAAATTAGTAATTTTGCAACGAATTAAGAATTGAGAAATAGATAAACTCATGGTTTATAAGTATGATTTTCTGATTATCGGTGCAGGAGTTGCCGGTATGAGTTACGCCCTGAAAGTAGCCAGAGCGCATAAAGGTAAAGTGTGCATGATCTGCAAGACTTCGCTCGACGAGGCCAACACATCGTTTGCACAAGGTGGTGTGGCATCAGTTACCAACCTGGAGGTGGATAACTTCGACAAGCACATACAGGATACAATGATTGCCGGTGATTATATCAGCGACTACAAGGCAGTGAAGCAGGTGGTCACCAAGGCACCTGAGCAAATCAAGGAGCTGGTAGAATGGGGTGTCAACTTCGACAAGCAGCAGGATGGCAAGTTCGACCTCCATCGTGAGGGCGGTCACAGCGAGTTCCGCATCCTTCACCACGCCGACGACACGGGTGCCGAGATTCAGCGTGGACTGATGGAGGCTGTGCGCAACAACCCAGACATCGACATCAAGGAAAATCATTTCGCCGTGGAGATTATCACGCAGCACCACTTGGGCGCACGTGTTACTCGCCGCACTCCTTACATCAACTGCTATGGCGCTTACGTCCTCAACCCCGACACCCAGAAGGTGGATACCTATCTGAGCAAGGTCACCGTGATGTGTACCGGTGGATGCGGTGCCGTCTATCAGACCACTACCAACCCAGTGATTGCCACTGGCGATGGCGAGGCGATGGTATATCGTGCCAAGGGAACCGTAGCCGATATGGAGTTTGTGCAGTTTCACCCTACCGCCCTCTTCCATCCAGGAGAGACCCACCCAGCGTTCCTCATCACCGAGGCGATGCGTGGCTACGGCGGTATCCTCCGCTTGCCTAACGGCGAGAGCTTCATGGAGAAGTATGACGAGCGCCTGAGCCTTGCCCCTCGCGACATCGTGGCTCGTGCCATCGACAAGGAGATGAAGATTCATGGTCTCGACCATGTTTGTCTCGACGTCACCCACAAGAACCCTGAGGAGACCAAGCACCACTTCCCTAACATCTATGCGAAGTGCCTCAGCATCGGCATCGACATCACCAAGGAATACATCCCTGTTCGCCCTGCTGCCCACTACATGTGCGGTGGTATCAAGGTCGATCTCAACGGATGCTCCAGCATCAACCGCCTCTATGCCCTCGGCGAGTGCTCTTGCACGGGTTTGCATGGTGGCAACCGCTTGGCTAGCAACTCACTCATCGAGGCTGTGGTATATGCCGACACCGCTGCCAAGCACAGCATCGAGCACGTGGATGAATACGACTTCAACGACAAAGTGCCTGCATGGAACGACGAGGGTACGCTGACCAACGAGGAGAAGGTGCTCATCACCCAGAGCGTGAAGGAGGTAGGCGAATGTATGAGCAACTATGTGGGCATCGTACGTAGCGACCTCCGACTGAAGCGTGCCTGGGACCGTCTCGACCTGCTCTATGAGGAGACCGAGAACCTCTTCAAGCGTGTGAAGGTGAGCAAGGAGCTTTGCGAGCTTCGCAACATGATCAACGTAGGTTATCTCATCACTCGCATGGCTATCGAGCGCAAGGAGAGCCGTGGTCTCCACTACACCATCGACTATCCTGTTCACGCTTACGACAAGAAATAAAGTTTTTCATCTAGGCACAGTTATCTAGAAATATACTAGGCACGGATTACAGCATCATGTAGTCCGTGCCTTATTTTTTATTCTATGGTAATAAAGACAGCCTCCCCTCGGTCTCTCGCTTCCACAAACTTCTGCATGAAGCGATGCATCCTGATGCGGGAGTTCACCACCATTCCCACCTTTCGGTTTTCGCCGAGCAAGATGCAGCCCTGCGTGTCCTTGGCGGTATTGCCCGAATAGATGCGAACGCCTGAGAAGCTCGGCACACCAAAGAGCAGCGGCAACCACTTCTTGAAGCGGATGGACTTCGTCACCAGGAGCGGATAACGCCCCTCTGGTATGGCAGTCTTGCCAGCCATCTTCTGCGCCTTCTTGCCCGACACCCTGCCGATGCGCTCGTTCTCCTCCTCAAGAGCCAGTTTCACGCCGAGCAGATTTCTCCACGTCGGCTCCAGGGTATCGCAGAAGTACTCTTCACCGATAAAAAGTTTCCCGATGGTGTAATCGCTCTTCTTGGCGATTCGTTTCAATATGATTTCCATAAATATCAACATTATTCTTTATGATGGTTTAAACTTCTTTTTCAACAAGCGCTAGATTTGTGTAGCAACCTTGTTGAAGCACTTTACTCTGAATCGAGTCTTGAGACGTTCAAATTCTGCTACGTCCCACATTCTCTTGGCGAGGTCGTGGATGAACTTGCGTCCACGCTCCGTCCATACGAGGTAGGTACGAGTATAGACCTGCCCAGCTTCATGCTTCGCTCTGCATCACCTATCGGAACCTGTAAGTCGAATGCCTTCACACCGCTTTTCGTGCGACTCTTGGCAAGTCCCATGTGAGCATACTCGGCGTAGAGCATGTACTGACCGCTTTGGTAGTATTCTCCAAGGAAACAATGACTTTGTCTCTCTCGGCGATTGCCTCCTCCAAGACCTTTTGGAAGCGAGCCTTGATTTGCTCAAGAGTCTCGTCGGGGTTGATGCGGAAGTAGCCTCCGTTCTTTCTGATGGCAGGCAGCACTTCCGATGTCACCCAATGCTTGAATCGCTGCGCGCTTTCGAGCTTCGAACCGAAGACGAGGGAATAGACACCGCTCTCTTGTACCCCAACGCATCACACACGTCTTTGCCGCATAAGAATGGCTCACCATTCTTATCCGTCATCGTGCGCATACGACCGAACTCAAGGCTATAGAATTCCTTGACGTTCATGTCGTCAGTTGCTGCATTCTTGGCAGCAGCACCATTCTGAATCTGTCGAAGACTAGCGAAGTCTTCTTCATATCCATCGCCTTGTTGTAGGCGGAGCGGAGTGCCTGGGGCTTCACGTGCCAGAGCGTACCGAAGAGTTGCCACTTGTCCTCGAGGGCGAAGCGGGAGGAAAGTTCCTCCACCAGGATGCCCCTCTCCGACCAAGTCATACCGATGGGCTGATAGTCGGCATCCATCAAGTGATGGTCCACCAACTTCTGCAATGCAGTCAGGCACTCGGCTCTGTTGAGCGTCTCTGGCAAGACTATGCCATTGGACATATCGGCTGTTTCCGACAAGCTGGAGTTCTTCTCGGCGACCCCACAATTCATGGTGTTCTGACCACCCAGGTTCACCTGGCAGTTGCTCAAACTGATTTGTCCCTTGGCAAGCATTTCTACGATTTTTTCGGATAAGTGATTATCTTCCATAATGATATATATTTAGAAAAAGATTGATAACTTCTCTTACAACACGATTGACAACGTCATGGGCGACAGGCATTTCGCAAGAGCGACGCAATGTATTCATCTCATCGCCTGTTGCTTTCGTCGGCAACTGCGCTCCATTCCTCGGCTGATACTCCACGCTCCGATGAGCCTGCTCCCTGGCAAACTCGCCGTTCACCTCGAAAGCCTTCCACTGGTATCGCAGGGCGATGTCGTAGAAGCACTGCTCCACCCTAGGACCATCCTCTGAGGGTTCGAGCATCAGGGCGAAGCTGTCCCAGAAGAAAAGCTCCATCGCCTCGTCTTGCCCACCATGGTCGCCGAAGTAGAAGGGAGTGCCATTGACCATCACCCTGCAACCGATGCCATCGGGCGGAGCCACCAGGCTGTCGATATGCCATCGGAGGTGCATCGACTCATGGATGTTGCGAAACACCGCCGCATTGCCGTTTTCCGCCTCGGCAAAGAATGCCCAGGCTAAGCTCACGGCGAGCAACTTTTGCTCTCGGCTGCAAAACTTGCGCAGCGAGATGTACTTCAAGGAGAGACGCTGGATGAGCTGGCAGGTGTGTTCGCCCGTCTGCTGCAAGATGTCGTCTAGGGAGGTAAAGAGATACCTAATGTTTACGGTTTGACTCATGTCTGATTTTGTTTAGAAAATGATAACTGTCCGCTTGATATAGCGTGTATTGTGGTTGTCTGGAAGAGCATCTTCTGCGACGCCCCTAGTATTTTCCATTCTACGCTTGCAAAAGTAATAAATATTTCGCAAGGTCGCAAGTATTTTAACAATTATAACAATTGGAGACGATGATGGCTAAAATGAAACAAGCAAGAGAATAGGGGCGATATATTTGCCCATTTTCTCTTGCTTGTCTTTATGTTATAGCCT
>ERZ780095.306-NODE-306-length-16804-cov-9.15888_pt1 | contig 16804 bp, 12 predicted proteins | sample MGYA00511574_ERZ780095 | MGnify/ENA primary metagenome ERZ780095 (study PRJEB29588, sample SAMEA2153837) | human gut metagenome | biome: human gut; feature: human-associated habitat; material: faeces | place: Denmark | collected 2008/2010 ...
CCAGGGGGGAGGCGTCACCACGTGCGAGATCTCGCAAGCCTACAACCGTGATGTCTTCGCCTTCCCTGGCAGGATAGGCGACTACTACAGCGAGGGCTGCAACAACCTCATCCGCTCGAATGGTGCCACGCTCCTCACCAGTGCCGCCGACTTCGTGAAGGACATGGGATGGCAAGACGACTCGAAGCTGATGCAAGCCAAGCGACAAGGCATCGAGCGAAGTCTCTTCCCCGACCTCTCGGCAGAAGAGCAAGCCATCGTGGATGTCCTCACCCAGCACAACGACTTGCAAATCAACGTCATCTCCGTACAAGCCCACATCGAGGTGACTCGCCTCCCTGCCCTCCTCTTCACCCTGGAGATGAAGGGCATCATCAAGACATTGGCAGGGGGAATGTATCATTTGTTGATGTAGTCTTCTTGATTTTCAAAAATTTGCAGTAACTTTGCAGCCGCAAAAAGTTAGATTCATGAAAATAGGAAATATAGAATTTGGGCCTCAGCCCCTCTTCCTCGCTCCGATGGAAGACGTGACAGATATTGGATTTCGTATGCTCTGCAAACGATTTGGTGCCGCTATGGTTTATACCGAGTTCGTGTCGGCAGAAGCCTTGGTGCGCTCGATCAAATCGACCGTCAACAAGTTGACCATCAGTGACGAGGAACGTCCTGTGGGCATTCAGATATATGGTCGCACTACCGCCGATATGGTGGAGGCTGCCAAGATAGTGGAGCAAGCGCATCCCGATGTCATCGACCTCAACTTCGGTTGTCCGGTCAAGAAGGTGGCAGGCAAGGGAGCGGGAGCAGGTATGCTCCGCAACATCCCTTTGTTGCTCGACATCACTCGTGAGGTGGTGAAGGCAGTGAACGTGCCAGTCACCGTGAAGACCCGTCTGGGATGGGATTGCGACAACCTCATCATCACCGAATTAGCCGAGCAGTTGCAGGATTGTGGCATCCAAGCCCTTACCATCCATGGCAGAACCCGAAGCCAGATGTACACGGGCGAGGCAGACTGGAGCCTCATCGGTGAGGTGAAGAACAATCCTCGCATCCACATCCCTATCATCGGCAATGGTGACATCGCCACTCCTGAGGAAGCCAAGCTTGCCTTCGATCGCTATGGCGTGGATGCCGTGATGATTGGCAGAGCCACCTTCGGCAGACCTTGGATATTCAAGGAAATCCGTGATTATCTCGACAATACAGGTGCCGCCCCATTGACGGTGGATGAGAAAATCGACCTCTTGGAGGAACAGCTCCGCATCAATGTGGAGCGCATTGACGAGTATCGTGGCATCCTCCACACTCGCCGTCATCTCGCTGCCTCCCCTATCTTCAAGGGCATCCCCGACTTCCGACAGACCAGAATCGCCATGCTGAGAGCCACGAAAGTGGAAGAGCTCACTGCGATATTGAAGGAATGCAGGGAGAGAATCAAAGCGATACAATAATATACTGATAAAGGGAGAATCCAAACTTTTCTATTGGAATCTCCCTTTATCTATTTTCTCACTGTTAACAGTTGTAACCGTGTAACAGTTGTTTTTACTTCAAAATGGAAGCGCCTTCGAGCAGGGCGAGAGCCTTGTTCTCATTCTCCTCCATGATTTCACGCTCACCTGGCCCCTTGTCGTTGATGCCGCAGAGGTGCAGGATGCCGTGGATGATGACGCGATGAAGCTCATCATCGTAGGTCTTGCCAAACTGCTCGGCATTGGTACGCACGGTATCGAGCGAAATCACGATGTCGCCGTTTATCACATCATCCTCATCGTAATCGAAGGTGATGACATCGGTATAGTAATCATGACCCAGATACTCGTTGTTCACTTCGAGAATCTTCTCGTCATCTACAAACATATAGCCTATCTCTCCCACCTTGCGGCCATGAGAGGCAGCTACCTTGCGAATCCAGGCACTGGTGTCGCGCTTCTTGATCTTTGGCATTTTCACGCCATCTACATTGTATGTTATCATACGCTTCTTCCTCCTATTTTATTTTATTTTTGGTAAAAATTCATCTATTTCTCTTCCGAAGAACCTCAATTCCCTAACCAGCGTTGAGCTGATGCTGCTGTATCTTGGGTCAGAAAACAGCAGGATGGTTTCTACGCCGCCCAACTGCCTGTTGATATCCGCCTGCTCTCGCTCGTACTCGAAATCCTTGGCAGAACGGACGCCGCGAACCAGGAACTTGGCTCCCAGGCGATGCGCCAGGTCGATGGTGAGGTCATCGTAGGCAACCACCTCCAGGCGGTAGCCCTTGGATGCATCCTCCGCATCTACCAGCTCTGCACATTCCTTCGGGAAAACCTTTCTGATATCTTCTACACGCTTCGAGATTTCCTCGCTTGCGTGCTTCAGCTTACTCATCGCTACTGCAATCACGAGCTTGTCGAACATGGGCAAGGCACGCTCGGCGATGTTCTGATGTCCTATCGTAAATGGGTCGAATGTACCCGTAAATATCCCTATCTTCATTACTTTGAACTTTATTCAAACAGGTCACCCTGCATGATGTTGCTTCCATACGGATTCCTGCCCAGATGCTCGTAGGCAAGCTTGGTCGCCATACGTCCACGAGGAGTGCGCTTGATGAAGCCTTCCATGATGAGAAATGGCTCATATACCTCCTCCACCGTGCCGCCATCCTCACCAATCGCCGTGGCAATGGTGCTCACGCCCACCGGTCCTCCACGGAACTTGTCGATGATAGTAGTGAGAATCTTGTTGTCAATCTCATCCAAACCATATTGGTCGATGTTGAGTGCCTTCAAAGCCACTTGGGCGATGTCGTAGGTGATGGTTCCGTTACCCTTCACCTGAGCAAAGTCACGCACTCTTCTGAGCAAGGAGTTGGCGATACGAGGCGTACCACGAGAGCGGCGAGAGATTTCCACCGCAGCCTCATCCTCGATAGGCACCTTCAGGAGCATGGCACTTCGCTTGATGATTTTCTGCAGCGTCGCTGGGTCGTAATACTCCAAATGGAGATTGATACCGAAACGAGCACGCAGAGGAGCGGTCAGCAAACCGCTTCGAGTGGTGGCTCCCACGAGGGTGAACGGGTTGAGGTCTATCTGGATGCTTCGAGCCGAAGGACCCTTGTCTATCATGATGTCGATGCGATAATCCTCCATCGCCGAATAGAGATACTCCTCTACTACTGGCGAGAGACGGTGAATCTCATCGATGAAAAGCACATCATTGGGTTCGAGCGAGGTGAGGATGCCTGCGAGGTCGCCCGGCTTGTCGAGCACAGGACCAGAGGTAATCTTGAATCCAACACCCAGTTCATTGGCGATGATATTGCTCAACGTGGTCTTACCCAATCCCGGAGGACCATGCAAGAGTGTGTGGTCGAGCGGTTCGCCACGATATTTCGCTGCCTCCACAAACACTTCGAGGTTTTCCACCACGCCCGTCTGTCCACTGAAGTCAGAGAACTTCAAAGGTCGCAGCGCCTTCTCGAATTCCTTTTCGGCAGGCGACACCGTTTCTTGTCTTATGTCAAAATCTTCGTTCATTCTTCTATCTATTTGTGTGCAAAGTTACACATTTGTATTTTAAAAAAAGAAGTTTTTGAAGGAAAAACATCAAATTAGAAGTAACTATCCCGAATAGCACCCGATTTCTTGAGGGAAATAGTACTTATAGCTGATTGCACATAGCAAGTCGTTTCGTGCAATATCGTAAGGAAAAATATGCCAAACCCTAACAATTTATCATTTATTTACCAAAATATTTGTCTATTTACAAGAAAAAAGATACCTTTGCACTCGAATTTGAAAACGAGGAAAAATAAGAGAGAGAATTATTAGGACTTTAAAAGAAATAAGATTATGCTTAAGTTTTTTCAAGGGCTGAGCCGTTGGCTTGCCAATTATACATCTGTTTTTGTAATAGGTGTAGCTGTGTTTACATTCTTCTTCCCACATACCTTCGACTGGGTGCGCGGAACTACCCAAACCGTCATTCTCGGCATCATCATGCTCACCATGGGATTGACACTGACCACCAACGATTTCAAGATTCTGGCACAACGTCCATTGGATGTCTTCATCGGAGCTTGCGCCCAATTTATCATCATGCCTGGCGTGGCATATACCTTGGTTCACGTATGGCATCTTGACCCTGCCTTGGCACTCGGCATACTGCTCGTAGGATGCTGCCCTGGCGGTGTATCGAGCAATATCATGAGTTATCTCTGTCATGGCGACGTAGCTTTCTCTGTAGGAATGACCTGCGCCTCTACCATTCTGGCTCCAGTAATGACTCCGCTGCTGATGAAGATTACGGCTGGCGAGATCATCCATGTAGATGCAGTGGGCATGTTCATCAACATACTCATCGTCACGATCATTCCTGTAGCCATCGGCTGCGCCCTCAATTACGTATATGGCAAGAAAGGCTACTTCCCTACCATCCAGAGTCTGATGCCGGGCATCAGCGTAACCTGTCTGGCCATTATCGTAGGCGGTGTGATTTCTACGGTTCACGACGATCTGGTAGCTCGTGGCTTGATGCTTTTCCTTTGGACTTTCGCCGTGGTATTCTGCCACAACACCTTGGGTTACCTCCTCGGATGGCTCTCAGGAAAACTCGCAGGCTTCAATACCGCCAAGAAGCGTACCATCAGTATCGAGGTGGGTATGCAGAATGCTGGTCTCGCCACAGTGCTTGCTGGCAACTTCTTCGCCGCCCAGCCACTTGCCGTTCTTCCTTGCGCCATCAGCTGTGCTTGGCATAGCATCTCAGGCACTATCCTAGCAGGAATCTACCTGAAGTGGGACCACATGCACGGAAGAGACTAAGAAAGAAATCGCTACGCCTAGGGGAATATAGCAAAAGCCCTTAGGGAAGTAAAAGAAAAGGTCGCAAAGCACACAAAAAGGTCGCAAGGAATTTGTCTTCCTTGCGACCTTTTTCATTTTATTTTTCACACTGTAACAGTTGCAACAGTGTAACAGTTATTTTTTATTTTCCCGTCTGCAAGAGTTTCACAGCTCGCTGCACAATTTCATTGGTTTCATTCCATACTTGGAAATATTGGCTCATATCCCAAATATCTCGCGCTACAAGGGCTTTCAACTGCAAAGCCAGGTATTTCCTCGTCTGAGTCAATTCAGCGTCGTCCTTAGGCTCTATTTTCTCTTTCTTGCCCTCGGCAATGATTTCATCCACGAGCGACTGAGGAACCTCATAGCTTGCCAAGAACTTATCAAAACTCTTATATTGGCTCTTCAATTCCTTGCGATGAGCGTCGATGAACTTCAAACTATGGTTGATGACGATGCTCTTGGCAGCCAACTGGCGGTGCATCTTGGTATATTTGGTTGTATCCAATGGCACGAAGTAATCTGGCATGATACCACCGCCACCATAAACCACACGATGCTTTCTCAAAGTGTAATACTTCAAGGAATCAGCCAAGTGGATGCTGTCCTGGTTGGTGAACTCACCATGCTTGTATCGCTTGTCAAGATCCATCGCATAGTCCTCACGGTCACCTTTCTTATATGGTTTCTGAATACATCTGCCACTTGGGGTATAGTAATGGGCGATGGTGAGACGAATCTCACTGCCATCCTCGAAGGTGAGAGGACGCTGCACCAATCCCTTGCCGAAGGTACGACGACCTACCACTACACCACGGTCTTGGTCCTGGATGGCACCAGAAACGATTTCGGCGGCAGAGGCAGTAAACTCATTGGTGAGCACCACAATCTTGCCCTTGCGCCAACGACCATTAGCCTCAGCACGGAACTCCTGACGAGGAGCCTTGCGACCATTGGTATAGACAATCAAATCGCCTTTCTCCAAGAACTCATTGGCAATCTGAGCCGCCGTCTGGAGATAACCACCTCCATTGTCCTCCAAGTCGAAGATGAGGTCTTTCATGCCCTTCTTCTTCAAGGAATCCATCGCCTCAGAAACTTCCTTGTGGCTGGTCATACCGAAACTTCCCAAACGGATATAGCCGATACCCGGACGAATCATGTAGGCTGCATCCATCGTTGTGACTGGAATCTTGTCACGCTTCACATTGAAGGTCAACCTGTCCTTGATGCCACGGCGCACAATAGTGAGCTTCACCATCGTTCCCTTAGGACCACGAAGTCGCTTCATGATTTCCTCCTTACTCATCTTCACGCCAGCGATGGCAGTGTCGTTGACTGCCACGATGCGGTCGCCCGCCACGATGCCCACCTTCTCAGAAGGACCATTGGTAACGGGTTGGATGACGAGCAAAGTATCATCCACCATATTAAACTGCACGCCGATACCATCGAATGAGCCATTGAGCGACTCGTTCATCGACTGCGTTTCCTTGGCGGTGGTGTAGGAAGAATGAGGATCCAACTTCTCCAACATGCCACGGATGGCATCCTCGACAAGTTTGTTCTCATCCACACTATCCACGTAGAGGTTGGCAATGGCGATTTCCGCCCTTCCCAATTTCTCTATCGGGCTGTTCTTGCCCATTCTCACACGCATCTGGGCACTGACAGAAGTGATTGCCATGAATGCCACTAGCGCAAAAACTAAGTATTTCTTCATTGTAAAATATTGTTTCTAATTAATCCAGCGGAGCCGAGTCTTCCTCAGGAATATCCTCCTCTATCACCAAATTGTCGATGATGAAGTTCTGACGCTCCATGGTGTTCTTGCCCATATAGTACTCCAAGAGCTTCTGCACTTGGTCGGTTTTGTGCAGAGTAACCTGCTCCAATCGCATATCCGGACCGATGAAGTGAGCAAACTCCTCCGGCGAAATCTCTCCCAATCCCTTGAATCGGGTGATTTCCGGGTCAGGACCGAGGTCTCTGATGGCTTGCTGGCGCTCCTCATCGCTGTAGCAGTAATGCGTGATGAAATCGCCCTTCTTCTCCTTAGGTCCCAGTTTGGCATCAGCATCTGCCACCGCCTGCTTGTTCTTGATTTTGGTTCGCTTGTTACGCACACGGAACAATGGGGTTTGCAGCACATATACGTGACCTTTCTTGATAAGGTCGGGGAAGAACTGGAGGAAGAATGTGATGATAAGCAATCGGATGTGCATGCCATCGACATCGGCATCCGTCGCCACGATCACCTTGTTGTAACGCAATCCGTCCAAACCATCCTCGATGTCGAGTGCCGCCTGGAGCAAGTTGAACTCCTCGTTCTCATACACCACCTTCTTGGTCAAGCCAAAGCTATTCAATGGTTTACCACGCAGTGAGAACACCGCCTGGGTATTCACGTCACGGCTCTTGGTGATGCTTCCACTGGCAGAATCGCCCTCGGTGATGAAGATGGAAGATTCCTCCTTGCGCTCATTCTTGGCATCACTGAAGTGGATGCGGCAGTCACGCAACTTACGATTGTGGAGGTTCGCCTTCTTGGCACGCTCACGAGCCAACTTGGTGACACCAGCCATCGCCTTGCGCTCACGCTCGCTCTCCTTGATTTTGTTCTCCAAGATCTCAGCCACATCGCTATGGATATGGAGATAGTTATCTACTTCCTTCTTGATGAAATCGCCCACATACTTGTTGATGGTCTCGCCACCATTCGGAGTCATCGTGGTGCTACCGAGCTTAATCTTCGTCTGACTCTCGAAGACTGGCTCCTCTACGTTCAAGGCTATGGCAGCAACGATACCATTACGGATGTCGCCATACTCATACTTGCCATAGAACTCCTTGATGGTCTTGGCGATATGCTCCTTGAAGGCACTCTGATGAGTACCGCCCTGAGTGGTATGCTGACCATTGACAAAGGAATAATACTCCTCGCCATACTGATTGGTATGTGTGAAGGCTATCTCAATGTCCTCGCCCTTCACATGCACGATTTCATACAATCCCTCATTGGTCATGTTATCGGTCAAGAGGTCCTGCAAGCCATGACGACTCAGAATACGGCGACCATTGTGCATGATGGTAAGACCGGTATTCAGATAAGTATAATTGCGAAGCATGGTTTCCACGATGTCATCATGGAAAGAATAGTTCTTGAAGAGAGTATTATCTGGTTCGAAGAAGATGTAAGTACCATTCTCGTCCTCGGTCTTCGAAGTCTTGTCGCTCTTGAGGTTACCACGCTCGAAAACCAAGTGGCGCACCTTGCCATCACGGAAGGATTTCACCTCGAAATGGGAACTGAGGGCATTGACCGCCTTCACACCGACACCATTCAAGCCGACACTCTTCTTGAACGCCTTGCTATCATACTTACCACCAGTATTGAGCACGCTCACCGCCTCGACGAGTTTACCCTGAGGAATACCACGACCATAGTCGCGCACGCTGACACGAAGATGGTCCTCTATGTCGATTTCAAGACGGGAACCAGCTCCCATCTTAAACTCGTCGATGGAGTTATCCACCACCTCCTTTAAGAGCACGTAAATGCCATCCTCAGGCAAGTTGCCGTCGCCCAAACGACCGATATACATACCTGGACGAGTACGCACATGCTCCATGTCGCTCAAGTGGCGAATGTTGTCATCGGTATATTCCACAGGTTGCTGCTGCGGAGCGTTCCCCTGCTCTTCTTCCACGTTTAGATTATTTTTGTCTTCTGACATAAGTCCTCCTTGGTTTTATTGGTTAACCGAAAGGAACGCCTCCTTTCCTCACACGAGATGGAGGAATTCTCAGGAAGCCATTCCCTTATACATTCGGCATTCTTTAGATTTTCTTGATATAGCATTCACGGCGTTTGTGCTGGATAGGACTCAATGGTCCCCACTGTCCCTGCACTGCCGTATTGGTTTCCATCTCCACCTGTGTCTCTCCCCACTCGATGCCGTACTTCTGATAGATAGGAATCAAGTCGGCAAAGAGGAGCGCATTGGCACCTTTGGCACGATACTCAGGAAGGATACCGACCAACAAGAGATCGACGATCTTGGTCTTGTGGAACTTGATGGCACGTAGCAGATGCCACCATCCGAACGGAAGCATTCTGCCTCGATGGCACTTCTGCAAAGCGATTGACAGGGAAGGCATAGAAATGCCGGCACCCACCAACTTGCGCTCATCTCCCGACCAATCCTCGATAAGGGTAACAAACTCCAGGTCGAGCATGCCGAGATACATCTTGATATACTGGTTGATCTGCTTCTGTGTGAGCTGTGAATATCCATAGAGATGGCTATAAGTGGCATTGATCAAGTCGAAAATCTTCTGACCATATCCTTCGTCAAACACCATCTTCTTGGTCAGCTTGACCACATGCAGATTGTATCGCTTCTGGATCATTGCCGCAATCTTGGCATATTTCTCAGGCACAGCCTCCGGCACCATCAGTTTATTCTCCACGTATTTGTTATCGACCTCAAAGCCACCTATCGCCTTGATGTGCTCAGGATAATAAGGATAATTGTAGATGGTAGGCATAGTACCGAGCTGGTCGAATCCCCAGGTCAACATACCCTCAGGGTCCATATCAGTGAAGCCCAATGGACCTACCATATCTTCCATGCCCTTCGACTTGCCATAGTCCTCTACAGCTTTCAGAAGAGCCTTCGACACCTCTAGGTCATCGATGAAATCAATCCACCCGAAGCGCACGGACTTGCGATTCCACTTATTGTTAGCCTTATGATTGATAATAGCAGCGACACGTCCCACCAACTTGCCCTCTTTATAGGCAAGATAATATTCAGCTTCGCAAAACTCGAATGCGGCATTGCGATCTTTGCTCAAGGTGTTCATGTCGTCGCTGAAAAGATTGGGCACATCATACTTATTGCCCTTGTATAGGTCGTAATGGAAGTCGATGAACGTCTTCAAGTCCTTCTTGCTCTCGACCTTTTTGATTTCTATTAATGACATGATTTCAAACTAGTTTGTAACTTTAAACATGCAAAAATAGCAATATTTCGTCAAATGACCAAATATTACTATTTTATTTTCAGTTTTTTAGGGTTTATGGGCAACAAGCAGTCCTACCATATCCCCAGAACTATACCTTTTCGCAAATGAAGAGCACGTGACTCTCATCACTCAGGGTCGTGGCAAAGATATAGGTGTCGCCTCCATCCTTCAGCTTGAGTCGCTTACGCAACTCTGTTACGGAAAGAGGGAAGTTGCGAGTGGCGATATTCGCCTTGGTGATGCCCGAAAGCTGACGCTTGAGATCCTTCTTATTGAAGCTAGATACCGCCTTGATGCGGAAGGAACGACCTGGAAAATCTGCCACCGGATCCTCACTCACGAAGAGATGGGAGTTCTTCGCCAACATTTTCACGCCATATCGAGAAGAAATGACCCCGAAACAACCTGCTTTCATCAGTGAGGCATTCGGCTCATAGAGATAGAGAGACTTGCTGCCGTCTTGTGGCAAGTCATTCTCTCCGTTTGAACATTTCTCTAGCCTTACAATTCCACATTCTTTTCCTGACGCAATGTTCACTACAGACTTGTCGGTCTCATCGTATGACATCACTTGATTATCATTGATGCAATATACTTTCAAGTGACTTGTCTCATCATCCGTTTCCGACACATGAGCCTCATCCACTTCTGTACTAGACTTTGCTTTATCACCAAGGGAAGAAGAAAGCACGAGTAGAAGTTCCTTGCACTCGTTGCCTGTTGAGACGATATGCACCTCTCTTACTTGCTTCAACTCATTTACGGCACGATGCCAATCGAGCATCGGAGAGAGTTTGATGATGACGAAGTCCGACTTCTCCAGCATCTCATCCTGTAAGAGGGTCACATCAGGGATACAGTCTTGCAGCGACACCACCTTATTGCCTGCATCATCACGACGAGCAGGATCGATGAAAATCAACTGAAGCGGTTTTGCACTTCTTCCTTGATAAGATTCGGCATTGGGCGCATTCTGAGGAGACTCATCTTCCTGCAAACCGAAAGTATGCAAAACTTCCACTCCATCCCCATTCTTCACGATGGCATTTTTCAAGCCCAATCGCTCAAAGTTCTCTTTTGCCGCTTCGCAGAGATGCGCTTGTCGCTCTACATACATCGACTTGACACCCAACCGGGCTGCGATGTAGGAGAAATCCACTCCAAAGCCCCCAGTCATATCCAAGAAGTTAATTTTTTCTAACGAATGACCGATTCGTGCATTTTGTTGATTTTTTTTAACTAATCTCGCCGCCAATTCTGCTTTATACATCGCTGTCACCTCCGACGAACATTGTTCCATCGAAATATGAGGAGGATAAATGATGCCATCGATGTTTGCCCAACGAGGCAACTTGGTACGTGCCATCTGCCGCCCCCGAATCTGGTCGAGGGCGAAAGGCATATCCACATCCGGATACTTACTTCCGAGGAAAGCCAACTGACGTACATCCTCGTCTTGATGCTGACGGATAAAATCTATTGTCGCTTGGTTCATTCTTCACTTACTTGATTACCTTATAGTATTTCTTAGCCGTGGCACGGGAACAGAGATTGAAATGCCACCATTCCGTACGGAGTGGCTTCCATCCTGCATGGCGCATCACCTTTCTCAGTAGTTCCCTATTGCGCAAGGCCTGTTTGGAGATGCGCTTGCTAGCCACCAATTGTGCCTCTTGGTCGATATGCGCCGCCTTGCCGAAATAATCCACCTTGGTTCCCATGTCAAGTGTATCTCCCTTCTCATTGCAGAGAGTAATATCCACTGCCATGCCATAGTTGTGCATACCGCCTCCATGCGCTGGGTTCGACACATAGATATCATTCTTGGTGCCTTTCACCACATTCCACATCTTCTGTTGGATGCTCATCGGACGGGAAGCATCATAAATCTTCAAGCTAAGATGTGGATGAAGCGACTTGAGATAAGTCTGCGCCTCCTTCAGAGCCTTGGCAGCCTTCGGATGGAGATAAGCCTCCTTCAGGTCACCATACAACACCTTACCACAGAAGTTGTCGGCACGGGCATACATCAAGGATACTTGGATGCTCTTATCCACGTCCTTGATATTCACGTAGCCTTGTCGAGCCAGCGATTTTGCCGTGGCACTCAACTTCTGTTCCTGCTGCTTACCTTGCAGCATTCTTGTTTTTCCCCAAGCCTGCCCATTGCTCGTCAAGAGAAGGCACGCAGCCAAGAGAATCATTATCTTTCTTGCTTTCATCATTGTTGAATTTCTGTACAGCATTTATTCTTCACCATTAATTCTCCTTATCAACTCGTCATTGTCATTGAATTGGATGTCGCAATTTGCGACTTCCAATTTTCAAATTCTTCTTTTGTCAGCTGAAACATAAAATTATTCGGCAAATATACAACTAATATCTGGAACTCACAAAAAATCAGAGGACAATTATACTTCAAGGTCGCAAATTGTGGCCCTAAGTAATATAGAAAAGCGACCATTCCCTAATCGAGAATAGCCGCTTTTACTTATTGCCTTATTTTACAATTTCTTTCCTTACACTGCTAGTACACCAATAGCAGCACCGCTTTTGGGGGCTTACTTATGGAATACAGACCTTTCGAACCTTAGAACCAGCTTTGACAAGATACATCCCAGACCTCAAACATATACGCTTGGCATTGCCTTTGTAAACAAGCGCACCTCCTAACGTAGTTATTTGACTTTCAACATCATTTGAATCATCAAAAACGATTGTTCTATCTATTACCTTAAAGCCGCTCTCTGACAATGAAGTTTGCTTAATTGCAGACGCTTCAGTAACAACCACAATACAAGTGCCAACAAAATTGCCATCTTCTGTTGTTGCAAGGACCACTGTTTTTCCATAACCCGTTGCAATTATACTACCATCAGCAGAAATCGAGCATACACTTTCATTACTACTCTTCCACGTCACATTTTTGTTAGTTGCATCCTCTGGCTCAAAAACCGCCTTTAGCTGTGCTTTATCACCCAAATTATGAAATTCTATTTCTGCAGGCTCTATAGATACACCTGTTACTGGCTGAGCAACGATTATCTCACACGAGTTCGTCACACTACCATCATAGGACGAGACGGTTATTGTCGCTGTACCGTTCTTGTGAGCTGTAACAACACCATTCGCATCTACAGTAGCAACCTCTTCATTACTACTACTCCACTTGATACGCTTGTCAAAAGCATCAGCTGGTTGGATTTCGTCAAACAACTCACAAGACTCTTCTTTTAGCATTTTATGAGGAGAAGTGTAACGGAGCGCTATATTCTCAATCGTCTTTATTTCCTCAATTTCCTTTATGTAAGTGCTATAACTTCCAAATACCTTCTTATAAGCGTCAAGACTTCCTTTTGGGACATATAGCTTGTCTATATTATAAGGGAATTTTTTATTACTATTCTGTAAATACTTGGGTGGGGTTGCAACCTTAAAATATGCAATTTTAGCAGTGAGCTGAATCCCCAAAGTATCACATTTAGAACCTACAATTATCGTATCCGAAGTATATTCATGCTGGGCGTATTTAGTATAGTAAGACTGGTAATAACCGCCTATATATCCATACCCTCCATGATAGGCTTTAAGACTTTCTGGAAATTCAAAACGAGTTGAAGAAATGGGGACGACATTGTCTGTTCCTCCCCCGTTCCATTGAACAAACCAAGCCCTTTCACTATCTTCTGGGCTTCCCAAACGGACAATGCTATCGGGTAATAGGAAATCAGCATCAGAGATCACATAACCACAAAAAGCACATGCACCAATTTCTTTTATCGTAGAAGGCAACGTGACAACACAACGACCTGCATCGGAACTCTCATTAATATTAAATGCAAGTTTCGGAATACGCATAACATTCTCTGTAAATATCAAATGTCTAGGAACACGTGACAAACAATTTTCTCGTAAAGCACCTGAATTTATAACAAGACTATCTATATTAGCCGCATTCAGAGAAGAAGTATTTGGAGAATAAACCAGAGTTCTCGGCATAACAAGTTTTTGCAAAGGCTTGCTACAGCTGATAAAATTCCTCCAAAGCACATCATCATTATATTCATCAACTAGATGCACTTTATCTAAATTTAAGACCTTCAAACTTCGGCGATTAATTAACCCATTTACAAACTCCATATCCGTAGGATTGATGTAGCCAGTAATAGGCAAATCCTCCACTGCGACCTGCTGAGCGTAAGTCATATTACTTGATAGCCAACCAGGAGTTTGATTGTCAATCGTCATCACCTTGTCTTGCGCACTCACATTGAGAGATGCAAGCAAACTCATAAAAAATACGTAAAACTGTTTCATATTACAAAATATTGAATTCTTTTGATAATTGTTTATTTACAATATCACTAAGTCCTAATATAAACATTCAATGCCTCCCACTACCATCTCAACAAACGATATAATATCGTCTGTCTCAAAGCAACATAAACAAAAAGGCACTGCATTTAACATACAACATTCTATTATGCTTCTGTTCCCAAATAAAAGCAAAGTTACACGAAACCATTTACGGCAAAACAAAAAAGCGTGGGAACTCTACCTGTTGTCCGTCCCACTCTTAGAGGCCTTCGCATTGCCCATCTTGTCGAAACGAACAACGTCGAAGCCCACGCCGATATGAATACACCTTCCCCCATACCAATATAAGACACATTTATAAGAAAAGTGCCATATCAGTAAAAGGGATGTGGATATACACATCCCGTAAGCATCTACCGTTGCACTGTCTTTGACAAGATTTGGAGTTTGCGAAGTTCCTAAGAGTCAAGTTCAGAGCGTCAAGTAAACGCCTTTATATTATGTCGTGATACCTTATCCCACCAACCATCCGTCTCTGCATGAGTTATCGCCTTTGAGCGGCTCAAAATGCCTCAACACGGCGTGAGCGAGAATGGTATCCGCTGCAAAGGTAAGCAAAATAATGATAACTTGTATATTTTTCGTGGATTATTTTCGGTTAGAACTGAAAAATGATGATGTTTGGGAGCACAGTAGCTATTAATAAGAAGCCAAAAGGGCTGCAACAGATTCTGTCGCAGCCCTCATGTCGCTTTATAGCAAAGGAGTCATATACAGCGGAAGATACGTGATGCCATCCTCTACCTTCAAGTCCTTATCATGAAGCACGTATGGTGTAGCCAATTGCTTGTCATATTTCTTAATGCACTTCTTTAGCGATGTAATCGTATAGTTTGAACCCGACTTCACCTCGTCTATTTTGCTTCCAGTCAAGCAGTTGCTGATATATCTTTCGTTTCATACCCACTCCATTTTACACGTTTCTGAGATTTTTCACGCATCCTCCTTACACGTTTCTGAGATTTTTCAACGTACAAATTTACACCTTTCTGAGGTTTTTGCAAGAAAAAAGCGCACAATTCTTTTGTTTTTTAACCTTTGGAAACAATTGCTGTACTCACAAATCAGCCTTTTAACGTAAGATAGTATTCTAGACTTTGACTACCCAATCCAATTTGTACAAATCATTGCAAGCATCTACACACATAAAAAGTTTCTCCCAAGAAAAGTATCATTGTATCATTTTTGCGAGAAAATTCTTCAGAAAGTGCTGATATACTGACATATAGAAGCACTGACACATCTCGAAAAAGCAGGAAAAAGTATCAGCCAAGTATCACGTTTTCGGAGAAATGTATCACGATTTTGGCAAAAGCATCTACAAAAGCCTAGTTTTTCTGCTTCACAAGCGCATAGAGGAAGTTGAAATTCTCAGGCTAGGGGCACTCATGCCCCTTAGGTTGGGCACTCAATGCCCATAGCCTGGGCACTCGCCCCACCAAGCCTTGTAGAATGAACTACATAGCCATCATTACATGAAAACATAGCCATACATATAATAATATCTAGGTATAGCCACAAAAAAAGTGGGCGAAAAACCAATCGGTCCTTCACCCACTTTATCTATTTTATCATTCGCATCACACTGATGCGGAAGCTTTAATCAGCCAACTTAGCCTTCAAGAACTCACGGTTCAAGCGAGCGATGTTAGCGATGGTCTCGTTCTTAGGACATACAGCCTCGCAAGCGCGGGTGTTAGTACAGTTACCGAAACCAAGCTCATCCATGCGTGCAATCATCTTCTTAGCGCGAGCAGCAGCCTCTACACGACCCTGTGGGAGAAGTGCCAACTGGCTAACCTTTGAGCTAACGAAGAGCATTGCAGAACCATTCTTACATGCTGCTACACAAGCACCGCAACCGATACATGTAGCGCAGTCCATAGCCTCGTCTGCATTCTCCTTAGGAATCAAGATAGCATTAGCATCCTGAGCCTGACCGGTACGGATGCTGGTGTAACCACCTGCCTGGATAATCTTATCGAAGGCTGAACGGTCAACCATACAGTCCTTGATGATAGGGAAACCAGCAGAACGCCAAGGCTCTACGGTGATCACGTCGCCATCGTTGAAACGACGCATATAGAGCTGACAGGTTGTAGCGCCACGCTCTGTCTTACCATGTGGAGTACCATTGATGTAGAGAGAGCACATACCGCAGATACCCTCGCGGCAGTCGTGGTCGAATACGAAAGGCTCCTGACCTGCCTCGATGAGCTCCTCGTTCAAGATGTCGAGCATCTCAAGGAATGAGGTATCATCTGGGATGTTCTTCATCTCGTGTGTATCGAAGTGACCCTGCTCGTGAGGACCATTCTGCTTCCAATACTTGATTGTGAAACTTATATTTCTTGCCATTGTCTTGTACGCTTTTTAGTTCTTGTAATTTCTTGTCTGTACCTTAATTGCCTCATACTCGAGAGGCTCCTTGATAAGCTCTGGTGCCTTGGTGTCGTCACCCTGGTACTCCCAGCAACCTACGTAGAAGAAGTTCTCGTCATCACGCTTAGCCTCGCCTTCCTCTGTCTGGTACTCCTCACGGAAGTGACCAC
>ERZ780095.322-NODE-322-length-16347-cov-6.10459_pt1 | contig 16347 bp, 15 predicted proteins | sample MGYA00511574_ERZ780095 | MGnify/ENA primary metagenome ERZ780095 (study PRJEB29588, sample SAMEA2153837) | human gut metagenome | biome: human gut; feature: human-associated habitat; material: faeces | place: Denmark | collected 2008/2010 ...
ACAACCACCTGCCATTTCTTTGCTGTCAACGCGGTGCTCCAGTTCTTTTAAGCCCCTCATTCCCCCGACAAAGTCAATCCTTTTGTCCGTTCTGGGGTCGTTGATGCCAAGCAATGGCGACAATACCAAAGCCGACACTGCTAATCTGTTCTATATAAGGAGATCTAAATTCTGATATAATTTATCTTTTTTTTCGTATTCTCTTCTTGTTAATTCTAAAAAATCTTCTTTTTTGCTTAATGCAAGATCTAGTACATTATTCGTATACAAAGAAACAAAAAGTGCTAATGAATAGGCTTGGCAATTAATAGACTTTTCAGGATTAAATTCAATATCTGAAAAAGCTGAATATTCTATTATCTTTTTATAAAACTCTTTTCTTTTGGATAGGCTTTTAATATATAACCAGTCATAGAAAAATGTGCGAGGTTTTAATTCAAATTCTTCATTATAAAAACGAAATTTGATTAAGCGCCCACTTTTTTTTAGGCGGAGATCCTTTTTTGCTTCTATGGGGGATTTTGAATATAAGTCAATATAAGGTCCGCCATTTTCAAAGACCTTGCTTCCCTGAAACGCATTTTCAACCATTATTTTTCTGTTCTTGCTGGTTTCAAAAGATAGGTTAAAAGCGCTTAAGTCAACGCCGATTTTCGTTTCAGATTTTGAAGATACCTCTAATATGGGGAAAATACCTTTTATTTTGGCTTGCATATGGAGTGAACGGATAGAGCGTTGCTTTTGAGCTTTTGAAAGGCCTGGGAACCATTCAAATTCAATTTCTTGAATTTCAACACCTATTTTTTTTTTCAAAGGAATGTAGATATTTCGTTTGGCCATGTTATTTCTTCTTTTTCCCAGTCACATCTTGGTTTGTAAAGATCGCAATCAATTTTTACAGGGACTGTTGTTCCAAATTGCTCGGTGATCTTTATCTCTTGTTCTTTATTCTGAACACAAATAGCTAGTATATCTGACTTTGGGATATTTCCCTTCACTAAAATTTCTGCTTGGGGGTCTGTTGTATAAAAAGTCGGAAGCTTCCACTCTTCGCGAAGATGTAAATTCCCAAACATATTTCGAAGGGCAACAACATTCCGTGCACCGTTTAAAATTTCTTTTTGAGCCAAACTACTTGCTGCATTTGTGCTTAAAAAAAAGCATTCTTTTCGCCATAATATATCTGTTTTTAAAAGAAAGACAACCCATTCTCCTCCGTTTTTCCTGTTTTTGAAAAAGAGCTTATAATTTGGGAAAGCTACGGAGCAGGAAATGAAATCTAAACAATTATCTAAACGCATTTCATCATTGAATATATATTTAATAGAATTGTTTGTTAGATATTTTCTGCTTTGTAGTCCATGTTTTAATATGTTTTCTATGTTTTCATATCTTGTGAAATGAACAAGATATGGTATATTTCTTTGACTTACTTCCTCTTTTATTTCCGTGAAAGAATTTATCACATTTTTATCCTTCGGCTCTTTTAAATTTTCTGAACTTTTATGTTTTTTTGAATGTAAAGAATGAAAGAAGGTGTCGAACTCGTCGCGCAATGATTTATCATTTAATTTCAGATCCGGTGCGCTAGGGTTAAATGCTTCAGGAAAGAGAAAGCGTTTTAATCCTATTTGATCCGAGCTGAATTTTATTTGTACATATTTTTCATCAATATCACGAATAATTCCTTCTCCCCAATTTGAATGTGACACATGTGCATTGCATAACTTTTTACATAGACATGAAAAATCTTGCATAAATCCGCTCCAAATATAAAACCTTATAAGGTACACATCGTTATATCTTACTATTTTATATGGTATAAGGTTGCTTTTTAATCATAATTTGTTTTTTATGTTGGATTTTTCTGTATCTTTTTTAAGAGGAAAAAAAGAGCCAAAATTTTTCGGCTCTTTTTTGAGGAATTAAGATTTTTCTTTTTTCTGCGGAATTTTAAAAACACGCTTTATCTTTGCCCAAAAGGCTTCACGGCGGCGTTCTTTCTCTTCTTCTTCACGACGCTCCGTCGCGACTATCGATAAACGACCTTTCGTTTCCTGCAATAAATCGCTGGTTCGCGCAAGAATAAAACACGTCGGCGTGTCTATCCAATCTCCGCGCCCTTTGCCGCACGGAATTTTCGTTTTTGCCCACTTCGTCGCCGAATTTAATCCGGGAAACAGGCGGCGACCCAAAAAGCCCACGGTTTGAATCTTTACTTTTTCAAGCTTGTAATCCGCACGCTTCAGCGTGTAAGCATTGTTATAACGGCTGAGTATGGAAGCTAAACGGGAATGAACGCGCGTGATGTCTTTCGACGACGCTTCTTCCAATGCGGAAGTGTAATCTTCGTCTTTATCAAGTTCTTCGTCGTAATAGTCGGCAGGAGGATCCATGCCGTCCAGTATCGCCGTTAAATCAATACCGTCTTCTTCGGGGTCAAGATCCAGTTGTTCGTGCATGACGCCGCGAATGACGTTTGCCAGAATGGCATCAAACAACGCCTGTTCCTTTGTCGGTTCGGACGGAGTTCCGCCCAAATCTGAGATTTTTTGTTCCAAAGTCAAGTGCAGTTTGTAAAATTCAAGCCATTTTTCAGGGTTGTCTTTTGATTTCAAAAGCTCACCCGAGACGGTCTTTTCCATCGATTTGACGACGTTGCGCAAGTTCATGCAAGACTTCAAATCTTCGGCTTTTTCAATCAGGCTTTGACCTTCCCATTGGTTTAAAAGTTCTTTGAGTGTTCGTTCGTTTTTAAAATTTATTTGTTGTGCATCAAGCATAAAAACCTCTTTTCTAAGGTTTTTATTCTCTTACAAAACGGGGGGTAAAGTCAACGGGGTACTAATCGCGCCGCAAATATGCCGCCGTTTCCGTTCCCAAAGCCTGCCACGTACCTGCAAAACCTGCGACTAAAGTGACAAGACCGCAACAAATTACCGTTACAAAAGTCGTTGTTGCATCAAACGACCAATTTAAATGCATGACATGAACGATAACCGCATAAGAAGCGGCATTTCCCAGAAAACACGCAATCAATCCGCTGACAATGCCCAAAATCCCGAATTCGGCTGCATAAGAAGATAATATATCCGTTCTTTGGGCTCCTAAGACTTTTAAAATAACGGCGTCTCTGATGCGTCCGGCTTGCCCCGCCAGCATGGCGCCGCCCAAAACCATAATGCCGATAACAATGCCCAGCAAAGACGCCCAGCTGACCGCTTTACCCGTCATTTGCATAATTTCCGATGCGCCGGCAATGGCTTCTTTGACGCGGACGGGAACGACGTTCGGCATGCGTTCGGCTAACCGTTCCTGCAATAAGTCTTCGTTTTTCAAGCTGTCAGTCTTGACGGTCGCAATCCACATATAGGGCAGGTCGTCAAATGTCGACGGAGAGAAAATAAAAGCAAAATTCATTTGAAGAGAGCTCCAGTTGACCGAACGCGTGTTGGCAACCGTTGCCGTAATGTATTTACCCATAACGTTGACGGTTAAGGTATCGCCCAAATTTAAATTCAGATTTTCGGCAATGCCCGATTCAACGGAAACCAAAGTGCTGCCGTCGTAGTCTTCCTGCCACCATTTGCCTTTGTCGATAACGACGTTCTCGGGCATTTTTCCTGCTTCGGTCAATGCGCGGTCGCTGTTCACCGCCCATTTTGCTTGCGCGGGGACTTCTGAAATAACGACGGGTTTTCCTTTGATTTCCGTAACGCGTCCCCGAGCGATCAAAGCTTTGGAAATCAGGCGGCTTCCTTTCGCCGAAGCGATAATCGCGTCAAATTCGCCGATTTGATTTTTCTGAATGTCCGTAAAAAAGAATGAAGGCGCTTTTTCGGGCAGATCTTCGGCGATTTGGGCGGAAATGTTGTATTCGGCGGACATAACGGCGACCAAGGCGGTCAACCCCATCCCGACCGACAAAATCACGGGAGCCGTCGCGGCGTTCCTGCGCGACAGGTTTGATATGCCGAGCCTGATTGACGGAGAAGAAAAGCGAATGCGCTTTAATAAAACTTTTGCTCCTCTTTTAACCAGCTCTGCCGCCGCTTTGAATAAGATAAAAGAGGCAAGAGCGCCGACGGCAAACCCGACGGCAATCATTTTGCGCGGTGTCGTCCAAACAGCCAGACAAGCCATCAAAACGCAACATACCGTTACGGCGATCAGGCAGTAGGGCGAAAACGCCGCTTTGACAGGTAACATATTTTGACGCTTCATCAGCATGGACGGCGATACTTTCAGCATGGCGGACAAAGGCAGAAGAGAAAAAGCAATCGTAATCAAAAAGCCGTAGCAAGCCGCTAAAATCAAAGGCTTTGCATAAATCCCCGCCCGAACGGCAAAGGGGACTTTCCCGTTTAAAAACCTTAATCCGAAATCTCCGCAAGCGCTGCCCGAAACGATGCCGATCACGACGCCTGCCGCCGCCATGATTAAAATTTGGATAAAGCTGACGGCAAAAATATGCTTTTGCGAAGCGCCGACGCATTTATAAACGGCAATGGTCGAAATTCGGTTGTTCATCCATGCGCGCACGGCGTTTGCGATGCCGATGCCTCCGACGATTAAAGCCGCCAACCCGATTAATGCCAGATACGCGCTGATATCGTTGAAAAAGCGGCGCATTCCGGAAGCGGCGTCTTTTGTGCCGCGGATTTTCCATTCCGTATCGGGGAATTTTTGTTTCAGGATATCGGAAGCGTTTTGAAAAGTTATGCCGTTTTTAAGCAATAAGTTATATCTGTTTTCATAAAGGCTGCCCGGCCGGATCAGTCCCGTTTTGTTCAAAGCGTTTTGGCTGATAAGCAGGCGGGAGCCGAAAACGGCAATTGCGTTTGTCCTGTCGGGTTCTTTGAGAATTTCGGCATTGATGCGGATTTTTGCTTTCCCGACGTTTAGGACGTCGCCGATCTTCGCGCCCAGTTTAATCAGCAAAGAACGATCGGCGGCAGCGCCGAAAACGCCGTTTTGTTTTTTAAGGATGTCATGCAAAGGCTTGTTCGGAGAATTTAAGACTTCGCCGCTGAGCGGGAAATTTGTTTCAACGGCTTTAATTTCCGCCAAAGCACTTTTTTGCGCTTTGATCATCGTCCTGAGGTAAGAAATATGAGAAGTTTCGCCCAGGTTTTTAAGAAAATTCAATTCGTCTTCGGTTGCCGTTCTCCAGCTCAGCCTCAGCTGCATATCGCCGCCCAGCAAAGTTTTTGAGTCGGCGTCAATGCTGTTTTGCACGGCGCCGTTGACCGTTCCCGAAGCGGCAATCGCGGCGACGCCCAGCGACAGGCATCCGAGGAACAACAAAAAACCGCGCAGGCCGTTTCTCATTTCGCGAAAAGCGTGGATAAAAGCGCAAGACATCCGCATGTCAGGCCTCGTCCGATTTATCGATCAAACCGTCGCGAATTTTCAAGATTCTGTCGCACAAGCCTGCGATTTTCAAATCATGGGTAATCAGCAGCATTGTCGTTTTGTTTTGCTTTTGCATGTCGAACAGCAAATCCGTCACGATTTTTCCCGTAGGTCCGTCCAAATTTCCCGTCGGTTCGTCAGCCAGCAGGATTTCAGGTTTCGGGGCAAACGCGCGTGCGGCGGCGACGCGTTGTTGTTCGCCGCCCGACAACTGGGCTGGGAAATGGTTCAAACGATGGCTGAGCCCGACCCTGTCCAAAGAATCCGCCGCGATTTGCAGAGCATTTTTTTCTCCGGCTAATTCCAACGGGACGGCGACGTTTTCCAACGCGGTCATGGACGGAATTAAATGAAAGTCTTGAAAAATAATGCCGATATGGCGGCGTCTGAACGCGGCGAGTCCGTCTTCGTCCAAGTCGTTCAAATTTGTTCCCGCAATAACGATTTTTCCGCTGCTCGGACGCAGCAGTCCGCCCGCCAACATCATCAGGCTTGATTTCCCTGCGCCCGAAGGCCCGACGATTCCCACGCTTTCAGCAGTGTTTATTTTTACCGAAATTCCGCGTAAAATATCCGTTACGCCCGAACCGTCCGATACGGACAGGGCAGCGTTTTCAATTTCAATTATTGCAGAGGTTGTCATGAAACGGTTTCCTTCGAGAATTTTGAAAGCCGGTTTTGTATTATCTTTATTTTCAGCTTTGATGCAACCCGTCTTTGCATCCGAAACATTGCAAATCACGGCATTGGGAGACAGCCTGACGGCGGGATACCGCCTGCCTGCCGATCAATCGTTTGCGGCAAAACTGGAAAAAGCGTTGAAAAGCGAAGGTTACAATGTTTCCGTTTTTAACGCGGGCATATCGGGCGATACGACTTTGGGGGCATTAAACCGTATTCAGCCGTTGATTGCCAAAAAAACGGATATCATGATTATCGAACTGGGCGCGAATGATTCTTTTCGCGGCGTTTCGCCTCAAAACGTCGAAGAAAATCTTTCCCGAATGATAGAGGCGGCACAGGCGGCGGGAATTAAAGTTCTGCTTGCCGGCATGCTGGCTTCTCCGTCGATGGGCGAAGAATATGCTTTGGCGTTTAACGGAGTATATCCGCGTCTGTCAAAAAAATACGGTGTCATGCTTTATCCGTTTTTTATGGAAGGCATTATAAACCCGCAAACGGGCGAAGCGCGCGTTGATTTACTGCAACCCGACCGCATTCATCCGACGGCCGAAGGCGTTGACGAAATCGTCAGGCGCTTTCTTCCCTACATGAAAGGTTTGATTAAACCTTTTGAGGTAAAATAGCCCTTAAAAGCAACAACAGATAAGGAAAAATCTCATGATACGCCTGTTTGCCGGAATAGAATTGCCCGATCATATCAAAGACCAGCTGTATGCTTTACGAGGCGGCGTGCCCAATGCCGTATGGACGGAACGGGACAATCTGCATATTACGTTGCGCTTTATCGGGAATATTGACGAGCACGAAGCGGAATATCTGCACGACGGTTTTTCTCAGATTCAGGCGCCTGCGTTCGATTTGGAAATGGCTCAGGTCGGTTTTTTTGCCAACGGCACGCAAATGCGGCATTTATGGGCGGGGGTCAGCAATTTCAGAGCGTTGGACTTTTTGCATGACAAGCTGGAAAGCGTCGTTTCGCGGCACGGATTGCCTCCCGACAAGCATAAACGGTTTCATGCACATTGCACTCTGGCAAAACTGAAAGGGACAACGGCTCAGGATGTTCAGGAATTTATCGAATACCATAACCTGTTTCGTTCGGACACGTTTTCCGTTGACCATTTCACGCTGTTTTCCAGCCATCCCCGCACGGACGGGGACGGTTCCTACTATCGTGTGGAAGCTCAATACCCTCTGTTCGGCTATTACGGCTGAAACAAAAACGTTTTAAACAGAGCGTTGACGGCGCGCGGCGCTTCCAGCGGGGACAAATGTCCCGCTTTGGCGACGGTCGCATGAACGGCGCCGGGAATGGCGTCGGCGATTTCCTTCATGCTTTCAGGCGGGGTCAAAGCGTCTTTTTCGCCGCCGAATACCAATGTCGGACAAGCGATTTTCGCCAAATCGGGACGGGAATCGGGACGGCTCATGATGATGTTTTGTTCGTTGACGTATCCTTCGACGCCCGTAGATAATGCCATGTGTTCCAAAACGGCTTTTAACATTTCGTTTGCCCTGTTTTCGGGCGCGACGATATCCAACAAAGCGGCTTTGATAAGAGGCTCAAGCCCGTTTTTTCGAGCAAATTCGATGCCTTTAAGCCTGCTTTCGCGTTTTTGAGGCGCATCGGGTGCGGCGCTTGTGTCCATTAAAATCAGTTTTGAGACCCGTTCGGGGGCTTGGCGCATGATTTCCAAAGCCACATAGCCGCCCATGGACAGCCCGCCCAAGACGAATTTTTCAGGCGCCTGAGACAAAATGCGTGCGGCTGCAGAACGGATGTCGCCGTCCGTTCCCAAATCGGGGACAAAAAAATCGGCCAGATCTTTAAACGCATTGATTTGATTGATGAACAGTCCCGCGTTGCACAACAGCCCGGGCAGAAGAACGACGGAAGTTTTTTGCATTTGTTTCTCCTATCGGATCAGGCGTTTTTGGACTTCTTTGAATTCTAAGCTGCCCGCGACGCGCAACCATTCAAAAAAGACCATCTCAACGGTAACCGGCACGATATTTTCGCTTTGGAACCTTTTTTCGGCATAGATTTCGCTTTCGGGGGTTCTGGAACCGCTCGCGTCGGCGACGATAAAGACGTCATAGCCTTTTTCTTTCAGCTCGACGGCGGTTTGCAACACGCAAACGTGTTCTTCGATGCCCGCGATGATGATTTGCTTTTTGTTCAAGGCTTCCAATTTTTGCATAAAGCCGTCTTCCTGAACGGCGGACAGGCTTGTTTTTGGAAAGAAAATGCTTTCCCCCGCGGCTTCGCGCACGTCAAAAATCGTTGGACCCAATCCTTTGGGGTATTGTTCCGTAACGATCGCTGGGACGTTTAACAGCGCGGCGCCTTTAAGCAATCTTGCGCATCCGTCGATGACTTTTCTGGGGTCGTTCATGGCGGGGGCAAGGCGTTCCTGAACGTCAATAATCAAAAGACAAGAATCGTTTCTGCTGATTAACATTGTGAAGCCTTTCGTTTCAGTGTATATGTTCATCTATTCCTGTCATAAATTTAACGGATTACAAACAGAAAAATGACTTTTAGCGAATTAGGTCTGTCGGACAAGACTTTAAAAGCCGTTTCCGAAGTCGGTTATGATGAACCGACACCCATACAGAAACAAGCCATTCCCGCGATATTGAAACGCAACGACGTTATCGGCATCGCACAGACGGGGACGGGGAAAACGGCGGCATTTACGCTTCCGATGATAGACATACTGGCGAACGGCAGGGCGAAAGCGCTGATGCCGCGCACGTTGATTTTGTCTCCGACGCGCGAGCTGGCGACTCAGATTGCCGAGTGTTTTCAAAAATACGGCAAATACCAAAAGCTGAATATGGCTCTGTTGATCGGCGGAGAGTCAATGGTTGAACAGCAAAAGCTGCTCAGCCGCGGCACCGACGTTTTAATCGCAACGCCCGGACGTATGATAGATTTGTGCGAACGCGGCAAGGTATTGCTTCGCGACGTTCAGGTTTTTGTTTTGGACGAAGCCGACCGTATGCTGGACATGGGCTTTATTCCCGACATTGAAAAGATTGCGTCGAAATTGCCCAAGACGCGCCAGACCCTGCTGTTTTCGGCGACGATGCCGCCCGAAATCCGTGCTTTGGCAAAGAAGTTTATGTCGTTCCCCGTGGAAATAAAGGTTGATCCTCCGACATCGACGGCGGTTACGGTGACGCAGTTTTTGGTTAAAACGAACGAACGCGGCAAACGCGAAGTGTTGCGCGACCTGATACGCAAAGAAAACGTTAAAAACGCCATGATTTTTTGCAACAGGAAAAAAGACGTCGATATTTTGTATAAATCTTTGACGAAGCACGGATTTTCAGTTGTTGCTCTGCACGGGGACATGCCTCAGGGGATGCGGACGGATACGTTGAACGCGTTTCGCGACGGCAAAGCGCAGTTAATGGTTTGTTCCGACGTGGCGGCGCGCGGTCTTGATTTGCCCGACGTGTCGCACGTTTTTAACTTTGACGTTCCCGTCAATTCGGAAGACTACATTCACCGCATAGGTCGCACGGGGCGCGCGGGAAAAACGGGACGGGCATTTATGCTGGTAACGTCGGCGGATTTTAAAGCGTTGGCGGCAATTGAAAAAATGATCGGGAAAAAGATTGACGAAATGCCCCGCCCTCAAAATGCAGAGGCTGCAAAGGAACAAGACCGTCCGAACCCGACACCTCCGTCAAACAACAAACCCGCTCGCGAAGAAGGCAAAAACAAATGCCGCGGCCGGGAAAGAAACGGAAAGGATAACGGGAAAAACCGAAAGCCCGACCGTTCGGCAAAGAAACCCGCCGCTTCGAAAGTCGTGGAATTAAAACCCCTTTCGCCCGACGGAAAAGAAAAGGCGTTCGGGAATACGGTTCCGGCATTTATGCTGGGCGATATCAAGATTTCATAAGGGAGCGGTCAAATGGCACGGGATTTAATTTTAAGCGGTCCGTCTTTTTTGCCCGAAGACGAAACGAAACGGGCAGTTGTCTTTTTTCACGGCTACGGGGCGAACGGTCATGATTTATACGGACTTTCTTCGTTTTTGAAATGGTCGTTGCCGCAAACGGCGTTTTATTTTCCGAACGCGCCTCAGCCCGTGCCCGGTGCCGAGATTTTCGGCGGTCGCCAATGGTTTGATTTGTCGACGTACGATCCGTCTTCGATGGTGAATGACAAGGCAGAGATTGAGCGTTTTTGCCGTTCTGTTTTGCCGATGGCGAAAGCGGCTTCGGCTTATACGTCGGCTTATGTGGAACAGGTTTGCGACATTCACGGTCTTGATTTGTCGGAAGTGGCGATTGCGGGGTTTTCGCAAGGCGGTATGATGGCGCTGTACACGGCATTGACGCTTTCCCGTCCAGTGGCTTGTGCGGTCGGGATGTCGGCGGTTCCCGTTGTTTTTGACGACAAGGTTTTCAGTATTTCGGATATTGTGTCCAAACCCGAAGTTACGTTAATTCACGGTGATTGCGACGATGTTGTTCCGCTTTTGGCGTATCGGGTCAATTTGGAAAATATGGACAAAGCGAAGGTTCCCGCAACGGGGTTTATTGTCGAGGGTCTGATGCACGGAATAGACGATACGGCGGGCTATCATCTGAAGAATGCGTTGAAAGCGGGACTAAAAGTTTAATAAAAAGGATAAAAAGCGAAAAAAGCCCCTCGCGGAGAGGGGCTTTTTTCTTTATATTGTAAAATATCTGAGGTTTGTCTTTTTCGGAAAGGTATTTTTAACGAAATAAGGTCAAAATCAAAGGATGGAAAAAAGTATGCCGAATGCGAAAGAACAAAGCAAACAGCCGCCTTTGCCGCCGAAGAAGAAAACATCTCGCGGGGGCAGGGTTGATCGTGCGACGCAATTTATGTGGCTGTCGCGGATTTTCGGTGTGATTTGTTTTTTGCTGGTCGGGACGGCGACGGTGCTTTCGTTGTCGTTGATTCATTTGACTTCGGAAGCCGAAGCGAATGCGATGTTGGTGTCAAAGCCGACGTATTCCGAGAATTTGGCGTATTTTGAACCGTTACACGTCGATATGCCGACGATGGATATATTGGCAGAAATGTTTGTCCGCCAATATATATCGGCCAGAAACACCGTGTGGAAGAATGCCAGAGAAATGAACACGATGTGGGGGCCGGGCGGTGTAGTGGCGTATATGTCGGCGCCTGAGGTCTATATGCGTTTTTGGAATCAGGAAGCGACGAAGTATTTTAAAGGGGACGAAGACAAGCCGCCTGTTGTGACGGTAGAGCCCGACATTAAAAGGATTATCAAGGAAGGATGGAACAGCTGGCAGATATTTTTTGACACGCGCACGATGCGCAGCCCCGTGGAAGAGCCGATTATAGACCATTGGATTGCGACGATACAGTTCAGGTATTATCCGTCGAATTATTGGATGGCGCCGAGATTAAGGAATCCGTTAGGCTTTACGGTAACGCAGTATCACAGGGCACGTCAGAAACGCTAAGTGGAGGAACGGAATGTCAAAAGACAGGAAGCGTATAATAAGTTTATTTTTTATAATTGCATTATGTGCGGCGGCGGTGGCATGCGGTTCGATTTTTGAACAGGAACCGGTCGGGATAGGTCCTGATATATCGGAATTGAAACGTTCACCGTGTGCGTGTATGCAGTTGGATTTAAAACCCGGCCTTCCCGAATGGTTGGTCGGATAAGACGGAGATAAGGGGAAGCGATGCCCAGACCTGCCAGACACATAGCCAAAACCAATCAGCCCGGAACGCCGTCGAAAGGCGGTTCGGCGGTTACGCCTGCGGAAACCGTCGGCGCGGTTGCGTCGAACGCGGCGTCTTTGGTGGACAAAGCCAAAGAAAAGATGCCTCAGATTGCCGAGGTGTCCGAACTGTCCGTTGACGTATTGCGCGAACGCCGTTATTTGTGGACGGCAAGAGCTTTTGCGATAGTTTCGGCGGTGGCTTTGTGCGTGAATTTCGTTTTGCTGATAGCCATAGGGAACATGATGCCGCTTAAGCGGGTCGAACCTTATTTGCTGACGTTCCAAAACAAAGAAGAGCAGGTCGTTAAAATTCAGCCGTTAAGCAAGAATCTGGCGGCGGAAGACGTCATTTCGGAAGCGATGATTCGTCAATACGTTTTGCTTAGAAACACGATGGTTTCCGATGTTGACGAAATGGCGTTCCGTTGGGGTCAGGAAGGTCCCATTCGCTGGATGTCTTCAAATGCGGTTTATAACCAGTTTGCCAAAACGATCAAAGACTGGCTGTCGCGTATCAAGCTTGAAGGTTTGACGCGCGAAGTCCGTATTGAATCCGTTGTTCGCAACCAGAACATCTGGTTTGTTTATATTATTACGCGGGATATGCTTCCCGAAGCGGAAGAACCGGCAATATCCAGATGGCGCATCAAGCTTGCGATCCGTTTTTTTGCCAAGAATCAAAACGAAGTAAAATACATAGACCGTTTAAAAAATCCTTTAGGTTTTGCGGTTGAAGGGTATTCTATAGAAAGCGCTAACGAATAAAGAGGGTGGAACAGTGCATAAGAAGTTGAAACTATGGGCTTTGGCCTTATTCTTGTTCTTGGGATCGTTTGGTTCCGCCCATGCGCAACAGTCGGCGGCGCGAGAAGCGATGGATGCTTCGATTGCTCAAAGCAACGGGCAATATTCGGAAATGGACTTAAATTATATGTCTTCGTTGGGCATGCAGCAAAAGGCATGGAATAATCCGACGGAACATTTGGGCGAAGGGCAGACGAAGCCCGGCTATTCAAAGTATTACTGGAAGCCCGATTTGGTTTTGCCGATCCGCATTCGCGAAGGCATGGTGACGCTGATTAATTTCCCGTCTTGGGAATTGTTGGAAACGGTGTGGATCGGGGCGCAGGAAGCTTTTTCGGGTCAGTTCCCCGCGCCGAATGCGTTGTTGGTACACGCAAACAGCGGTTTTTTGGGCGTTGACAGTAATATGATTGTTTTCGGACGTTCGGGAAACAGGTATGTGTTCTATCTCAGAAGCGAAACGTACAACACGGATCGTATTACGAACTCCGTGGTTGATATTATTGTGAATGACGTGAACTTAATTCCCGACGAAACGGGCAGAACGCCGGTATCGACCGGCGCTGCGACTCCGGGAGGCGCCGCGACGGGCGGTTTGTCGCGCAGTGCGGCATATGCCGGAATGTCAGGCAGCGTTAAAAAGACGGTCAAGGATGCCGAAGGCTGGTTGGAAGACATTCCCGTTGATCCCGAAAAGCTTCGTTTTGACATAGATATTTTTGCGCCGAACCCCGAAGACATGGAACTGGCACCGGAACGCGTATGGCGTGACGATATTTTTACGTACATTGATTTGGGACCGAAAGCCCTTTCGATGTTGCAGCGTCCGATTGTCAACCTTTTGGTTCAGGGCAGCGAAGTTCCGATAGGTTTCAGAACGCGCGGGCCGAACGGACGTTTGATTGTCGTTGAAGGTATCGGTGATTTGATTTTGCGCAACGGACGGCGGATTTTGTGCCTGAAGATACGCAAGGATCCCGCGTACGGGACGGAATGGGTCGAATATGAACCGTCCGTACAGCCGGCGTGGTCTCCGGGACCGATGATAACGACGCCGGTCGGCAATGCGGGCGTCGGCGGCAACGGCATGACGGGCGGCGCGTATGCATCGGGCGGTATCGGCGGGATTAATCCGCAGGGCGGCTCCTTTACGTCGAACTCGTTTGCTGGGGCGGGCGGAGCATCGGTCGGAGGCTCGCGCGGCATGAGAGGAAACGGCGGCGTGGGCGGCTACGGCGGCATGTCGTACGGCGGTTCGTTCGGAATGCGCAATGTCGGCGTTTCTCAGGAAAACATAGCGATCGAGCTGGGATCTGACAGCGAAATGTCGGCGTTGGAACGCAAATGGGACAACATTTCGCGTAAGAACAAAGACTTGTTAGGCGGCTTTGACCCGTATTTCTCGGTTGACACGGTGGCAGAAGGCGAAGCCCGGGATCTGTTCCGTTTAAGGATAGGCCCCATAGAAAGCATTAAAGAAGGCGACAAACTGTGTAATCAGCTTGGACGTCGCGGCGTTACTTGTATGGTTGTGCGGACACAATGAACGAAGAATTACTCAGCTCATCGGATCAATATCTCAAGAAATCGAACAGGATGCTCCTGATTATCGGGATCATTGCATTTTTGGCGTTTCTGACGGGGGTAATTGTTCTGCTGGGCGGGGAAGAACAGCAGAAGGAAGATGCGAAGGTCACGATCGGGAATTCTGCTGAAAGTTCGACGAACATTTTGGGCGGGACGGGCGACCGTTTTAATATGAATATGCCCGAAGAACAACCGACGTCGGGGATACGCGTTGTTGCGACGCCAGAAAAGCTGGTTTTTGATCAGGTTGTTTTGGGAACCGAGGCGGAAGGGACGATTACGTTATCGGCGTCATCTGGGCGTGTCGGCATTGTTTCGGTTGAGTTTGAAGACAAACAGCCTGACGGCTTTACGTTAGAGAACAAGTGTAAAGAAAACGAGATTTTAACGCCGGATACGACCTGTAACGTGGTTGTGCGCTGGGAACCGAAGACGGCGCGGACGTTACGCAGTAATTTGTCGGTGCGTTGGCGGGACGAAAGCTTTGGGATTATCGGCAAGAAGGTTATAGTTCCCGTATCTGCGATGGCGATAGATACGAGCCTTTGCGGCGTTTGCGACGAAGCTCCCGAAGGCGGCGGCAGCGTTCTGGATAATTTAAGAAAGAAGGGGCGCGTTATTTTAGGTCCTGACGGCAAACCGATCGGGTACGCCGATGAAAACGGTAACGTGTACGGTTTGGACGGCAAGAAAATCGGAACGTTGCGCGAAGACGGGACTGTCGTGGACGATCAGGGCTACACGATCGGTGTCGCCGAATCTCAAAGGATAGCATTGGGGCCGAACGGCGAAGTCATCGGGACGATATTGCCCGACGGGCGAGTTATTGATGCGAACGGACGTTTGATCGGCTATGCGCTTCCCGACGGAACGATTGTCGATGAAAACGGCAACGTTATCGGTTCTGCGGTAACGACGGGCGTTGCATACGACAAATACGGCAATATTATAGGGCGTGTTTTGCCCGACGGTCGTGTCGTGAATGATAAGGGCGAGCTGATAGGCTATCTGAATCCTGACGGAACGATAGTCGATACGAACGGAAATATTATCGGTTCCGTTATGCCGCAGGGAGCCGTCGTTGACGCTTCAGGGCGGACGCTGGGCATAGTTATGCCGGACGGCAGCGTTGTGGACAAGGACGGTAATATTATCGGCAGAGTTTTGCCGAACGGTCTTGTCGTTGACAGAGACGGCAACATTATCGGTCGCGTGATCAAGCCGGGCTTGGCCATCGGATCGGGGTGCAAACTGATCGGTCACGTCAGTACGGACGGTACGGTAATGTCTTCGAACCGCACGGTCGGACGTTTAACGTCGACAATGACGGTTGTAGATCTTTCCGGCAATCCGATCGGCGGTTATGTTCAGGAAGGACCGTTATTGGATTGGAACGGTCGGATCATCGGCAAGGTGGATCCCGAAGGTCAGCCGATAAGCTTTAAGGGTGACGCTTTAGGGTGTTTAACGCCTGACGGCACGGTATTGAACGACGACAATGAAATTATTGCTGCGGTATTGCCGCGAGGCAACGTGGTCGGTCCCCGTTGCGGATTGATGGGGCGCGTTATGCCGGACGGCAGTGTTGCCGGACAGGTTGAAGGTCGCATTTTGCCCGATAAGACGTTTTTGACGAAAGACGGCGTTATTGCGGGGGCGTTGATGCGCAACAGCACGGCGGTAGGTCCCGGATGCAAAACGTTGGGTTATGCGAATTTGGACGGCGACGTTGTGACGACGCGCGGGGAACGTGTCGGCTGTTTGACGGCTTCGGGCGATGTTTTGAACGATGATATGGTTTCCGTCGGGCGTATTTTCGATACGTCGACGGTTGTCTCGATGGACGGCAGAGTTATCGGGATTGTCAACGATGCGGGCAAAGTTATCAACCGCCGTTCGGAAATATTGGGCTGTATGGATCCGTATAAGCTGAACGTTACGGACAAGAACGAACCTTTGGGAGCATTGATGCCCAAAGGCGGCGTGATTGACCGCGAAGGGCGAACGATAGGTTCCGTGATGCCCGATGCGACGGTTGTGAATGCCAAAGGAGCGGTTATCGGGCGAGTGGCGCCGGACAAATACGTTACCGCCATGGGCGGGCCG
>ERZ780095.325-NODE-325-length-16212-cov-7.36746_pt1 | contig 16212 bp, 16 predicted proteins | sample MGYA00511574_ERZ780095 | MGnify/ENA primary metagenome ERZ780095 (study PRJEB29588, sample SAMEA2153837) | human gut metagenome | biome: human gut; feature: human-associated habitat; material: faeces | place: Denmark | collected 2008/2010 ...
TCCCCCCGAGGACGCCACAAAAAAGCCTTCGAATTTTCTCGAAGGCTTTTTATTTACGGAAACAGACAGGGGGAGCCGAACCCTCTTTTCGGGTTCGCGCTTCATCCGACGTCCCGTTGCGGAAGCGGTGCTTCCTGACGGTTCGGGATATCAGCGACCTTGCAGACGAAAACGCCTTTGCCGTTTTCGCTTAGCGGTCCCCCCGAGGACGCCACAAAAAAGCCTTCGAATTTTCTCGAAGGCTTTTTATTTACGGAAACAGACAGGGGGAGCCGAACCCTCTTTTCGGGTTCGCGCTTCATCCGACGTCCCGTTGCGGAAGCGGTGCTTCCTGACGGTTCGGGATATCAGCGACCTTGCAGACGAAAACGCCTTTGCCGTTTTCGCTTAGCGGTCCCCCCGAGGACGCCACAAAAAAAGCCTTCGAATTTTTTCGAAGGCTTTTTGTTTGTGAAAGACGATTATTTTTCCATCCATACCGTTTTTGTCAGGCAGGTAACGTGTTCCGTTCGGAGTTCGTTTAAAAGCGGAACGGGCTTTTGTTTGATTGTATAACGGTATTGTAATCCGCACTTTTCTTGAACCCGTTTTGATTTTTCGTTGCCGTCGTAATAACCGCTCCAAATGCTTGAAAGCTTTTTTTCTTCAAAACCGTAACGGATGATTTCTTTTGCGGCTTCCGTCATTAAACCCGTTCCCCAATACGGAACGCCCAGCCAAAAACCGATTTCGCCTTCGTCGTCGGCAATATTTAAAGAACTTTGTTTGCCGATGCGTAATCCTATACATCCGATCGGCGTTTCCTGTTCTTTAAATGTTAAGGCAAAGTCTTCTTCCGTATTCGAATTACAAAGGACGGTTTTAATAATATTCAGGCTTTCGTTAATGTCGGCGTGCGGTTTCCAACCGGCGGCGCAACCGATTTGAGGATCTTTTGCCAGTTCGTAAAGCGCGGCGGCGTCATTTTCCCACCACGGGCGCAAAATCATGCGCTTTGTTGTTAAAATCATGAGGGAACCTTATAAACGGAGTTTAAGGATTGAAAAAGAAAAGCCGCCTGAAAAGGCGGCTTTTAAATTTGAAAAGCGGAAAAGTTACGCTTTCTGAGCGGCGACGCCGACGATGCGCTTTTTCAAGCGGCGAGCTTCGTAGGACAGCTTGCTGTTCGGAGTCGAAACCAAATAAGCGTCCAGACCGCCGTTGTGTTCAATGGTGCGCAGACCGCGCGTGGAAACGCGCAAAGTAACGGTAGCGCCCAGCGTTTCGCTCAACAGAGAAACCGACTGCAGGTTCGGGAGGAACCGGCGGCGGGTTTTGTTGTTCGCGTGACTGACATTGTTGCCGGTCATTACGCCTTTTCCGGTAACGATACAACGTCTTGCCATGGTATTAAATCCTCTAACAATAAGAAAACAGATACGTTCTTTTATATGCAAAACGTTTTAGCGTCAAGCTGAATCTGGGGAATAGGAATTTTTTATTTGTTTTTCGTACGGGATGGGGTATTGTTGCGAAGTAATTAAGCGCCCGTAGCTCAGTTGGATAGAGTATCGGCCTCCGAAGCCGAGGGTCGTGGGTTCGAATCCCGCCGGGCGCGCCAAAAATCCCCGAGAGGGGATTTTTTTGTGCCCGACAAGCGGGGAAAAATGGCGGGTAACTATGCCAAAGCGCCATTTACGGCTTATTTGGAAACCGTAACGCAAAAACCTTTGTCCGTATTGGCACATTGCGTTTTGCATCCGTAGACGGCGGCGATTTCCGAAACAATCGCCAATCCCAATCCGCTGCCGTTAACCGTTTGTCCCGCGGGTCGGTAAAACCGTTCGCATAAATGTTCCAAACGATCCGGTGCAACGACGGTGTCCGAATTGCAAACGCTAAGTTTGCCGTCTTTGACGCTGACGGTTATTTTCGCGTTTTCCGGACTGTATTTCAAAGCGTTGTCAATCAGATTCCTTAACAACAACGCCGCCCAAACGGGATTGCCTTTTTCAAAAGGCGCAGTTCCGGAACAGTCGGTCTTGACGGCGATATTTTTTTCTTTTGCCGCGAATTCATGTTCCGAAACGGTTTGAGCGATGATTTCTTTCCAATTCAGTTCCGAATCATCTTCGGACGTTCTGTCTTTGAGAGCCCCGATTCGGGATAAAGCCAACAACTGTTCAACCAGACGCGCGGAGCGGTCAATTCCTTGCCCCAGCTTTTCAAAAGACTGTTTCAGTTTTTCGGAATCGTCCGAAACCATTTCCGCGACTTCCAGCTGGACTTTTAACGCGGTCAGCGGGCTTCTTAATTCGTGAGCGGAATCCGAAATAAAACGGCGTTCTCTTTGCAACAGGTCGTTTATTTTTAAGAACAGCCCGTTTACGGCATCGGTTAGCGGTTTGACTTCATCGGGGATGCCCGCATCGTCCAACGGCGACAAATCTTCGGGAGAACGTTCTTTTAAACGTTTTGCCATGGCTTTTAACGGGGAAAATTCTTTTGTCAGCATCACGATGATGCACGCCAGAAGTATGAGCAACCCGAAGCACCACGGAAGCATAAATTCTTCCAACATGTCTTCAATGACTTCGGCTCTGTAATCAAGCTCTTGTCCGACGGCGACGACATAGTTCCCGTCCGTTGAAAGCATTCGAATGACGCGCCATTTTTCTCCGTCAATCTTTTCGGTATCAAAAGCGCCGGTTCTTCCGAGAGCAGGAAAATCTTTTCCGTTTTCTCCGTCATGAAAAACGCGCCGTCCGTTCAGATCGAATACGGCGAAACCGACGGCTTCGTCGTCTTCGTCGGCATTTTTGATTTTTTTGACAAGCCTGTCACTGATTTTCTGAGCGTCCGAAGACGCGTCTGTCCAATTCGCCGAAGACAGCTGTTTCGCCAGATTGATTTGGTACGTATCAAAAAATTCGTCGATTTTTTCGCGGCATTCAAACCACGAAACCGCACCTGCTGTTAAAAAAACCGCCGTTGAAATCAAAACAAAAAAAACGATCAGCCGAAGGCGCAAATTCATGTTTTTCATTCAAGCCTCCATGATATATCCGATTTTGTTGACGGTTTTCACGATGTCTTTGCCCAGCTTTTTGCGCAAATGGTGGATATGGACTTCGACGGCGTTGCTGGAAACGTCTTCGTCCCAAGAATAGATTTTGTTTTCCAAGGCTTCTTTTGAGAGCACTTTGTTTTTATTCATCAGCAACGCTTCAAGGACGGCGGTTTCTTTCGGGGATAATGTGACTTCGTTGCCGTTCAGAAAGGTTTTGCGCGACTGCGGATCAAAAGTGATGTTTTTATAAGCGATTTGCGGCGCGCTGACGCCGTTTTTGCGGCGAATCAAAGCATTCAGACGGGCTTGGACTTCTTTTAGAGCGAACGGTTTGCCCAAATAATCGTCGGCACCGCTGTTTAATCCTTTGATTCTTTCGTCCACGTCGCCTTTCGCGGTCAGGATCAGGACGGGTTCGTTTCTGGATTTGTTTCTCCAGTCTTTTAAAATCGACAGCCCGTCCATTCCCGGCAATCCCAAATCGAGGACGACGGCATCGTATTGAGCCTGAAACAACGCTTCGTGTCCGTCGTTTCCGTCGGAAAACCAGTCTACCGTAAAGCCCAGCTTTTCCAGTCCGTTTTTTATGCCGTCGCCGATCAGGCCGTCATCCTCGATAAGCAAAATACGCATTATTTTTTCACGCTGATTCTGTCGACGTCGATTTCGGTATTTCTGAACATATTTTTATCGACTTCGCCTTCGATTTCGACGGTATCGTTCGGCGTGACCGTGACACCCATCCAATCGTCGTCGTCAATTTCGACGGTGATGGAACCCGTGCTGTCTCTAAAAAGGTATTTTTCATCGCCGAGGCTTTTTTCGATCTTTCCGACCAGTTTCACGGGCGTATCGTCGGATACTTTTTCAATATCGGAAACCGATGCGACGGAAAGTCCGGGACCTTGAAAGCCTCCGCGTACGTTCTGAGCCGACGCCGGTGCCGAAACGCTTAATGCCAAAACCAAAGCGGATGCGGTTAACAGTTTGTTCATTTTTAAATCCTCCTGATAAATTTGTTAGGTGTTTTTCCTGATGACAAGTTCAGTTCAACACCGTGAGCTTAAGGAACGCTTAAGGAAAAAATAAAAACGGATTTTTTCGTATTTTGAAGAAATCCTGCGGGATATGTTTTATAATTCATTCGCTTAAATGCAATAGGCGGGCGAAATTTTATTTTTCAAGCTTTACAAAAAGCGGGGAATAAGCTTAAAAAAACAAATTTAATCAAAAAAGAAGGGGGATAAATGAAAACCTTGTTAAAATCGATGCTGTTTTTAAGCGTTGCATTTTTATTCGGCTGTCAAAGCGCACAGCAGGCGACTGTTTCCGTTTCCGACGCCCCCGCACAAGAAAAGACGGCTCAAAAACCGCAGGAAACGGCAAAGCCCGAAGCGAAACAAGCCAATATTATCGGAGCAGTCGAACCGATTTACATTCTTCCGATGAAATCGGCTTTTGAAGCCAGAATCGACACCGGAGCAACGACGTCGTCTTTGGATGCGGACGATATCAGGGAATTTGAGCGCGACGGGGAAAAATGGGTTTCCTTTAAGATCGTGAACCGTCGTTCGGGAGAGGAACACCATTATGAAAAGCGTGTTGTCAAAAGCATTCGCATTAAAAGAATCAAAGAAAAGGAAGAGCGCGTCAAAGTCAGTATGTCCGTCCGTTTCGGCGGCGAAGAATTTACCAGCGAATTTACGTTGGCGAAGCGCGATGATTTCGAATATCAAGCGTTAATCGGTCGTAATATTTTAAGCGGCAGAGCCATTGTTGACACGTCGCTGTCCCATACGCTGAAATAAGGAAAACAAAGGAGGCGGCAATGAAAAAACTGTTTACGGTTCGTAAGGTATTAACGTTTTTGCTGCTTCTTTCGGCGGTATTTGCGGGATTTAGCGCATATTACAAAATAGAATACTGGGGATTTGATTTTCGTCCGAACGAAACGTCCCGCGTATGGAATATTGATGCGCATATTTCGTTTACCCCGACGGGCGAACCGATTAAAGTGTCTTTGGCGATTCCGTCCAAAAGAAGAAAATTCAAAGTTCTGAACGAAGATACGCAGGCCAAGGGCTATAAAGTAAATAAAGATTTAAAGAACGGCAGAATTGAATTTTTTTCATCTCCCCGTACGGAGGAACAAAACATTTATTACCGTCTGACGGTTTTTGACAATGAAGAAGGGCGCGGCAAATTTCCCGATGAAAAAATGCCCGAAGTTCACAAACCCGTTTACGACAAACAGCAGCAACAGATTGCCGATGAAATTTGGGCACAAGCCGATAAATTTGAAGGACGCCTGCCTCAAAAAATCATTGCCGTGTTTAATCAGGAACCGCTTAGCCCCAGCGTGAACGCTTTTTTGCCCGTAAAAATCACCCAACGCCAACGCGCCGAAAAGATGATTGAGCTTTTGGCTTTAAAATCCGTTCCCGCCCGATTGGCTCACGGCGTTCGGCTGGAAGAAGGCAAGCAGGCCGTCGAAGCCGATTTGATGCTGGAAGCCTATGACGGGCGCAAATGGCGGTTGTTCGATGTCAATACGGGCAAAGCCGGATTGCCTAAAAACTTTATTATTTTCCAACGCGGCGGAGCGTCTTTGCTGGACGTTGCGGGCGGAGAAAATTCCAAAGTCCGTTTTTCCGTTTTGCGTTCGGTTACGTCGTCGTTCAAACTGGCAGGTCCGCGCGCCCGCATGAGCGATTTTAGAAAAATGTTTGACTATTCGATTTACAGCCTTCCTTTGTTGGAACAAAACACTTTGAAATGGTTGATGGTCTTTCCGTTGGGGATTTTGGTCGTCGTTTTAATGCGTAACGTCGTCGGCATTAAAACAATGGGAACATTTACGCCCATGCTGGTCGCCATGTCTTTGGTTAAAACGGGATTTTGGGCGGGATTGGTTTGCTTTTCGGTGATTATCGCCGTCGGATTGGTTTTGCGTGCCGTGCTGTCAAAACTGAATCTGTTGCTGGTTCCCCGAATTTCCGCCGTGGTCATCTGTGTTATTTTGATTATGCAGTTCATGACAATTGCAGGAGCCAGACTGGATTGGGAAATCGCATCTTCTGCCGTGTTCTTTCCCATTATTATTACGGCGTGGATTATTGAACGCGCTTCCATTACTTGGGAAGAAGACGGCGCGGCAAACGCGCTTTCGGAAATCGTGTACAGCATGATTACCGCCGTTGTAACTTATCTGGTGATCAGCAGCGAATATATCCGTCATATTACGTTTGCCTTTAACGAAATCAATTTGGTGATTTTGTTCGCGGTCATGTTGTTGGGGACGTATACGGGCTATCGTTTGACGGAACTGAAACGTTTTACGCCTTTGGCAAAGGGGGAATAAGATGTTCGGCTGGTTGAAAAAATACAGCCCCCCTTCCGCGTTGAAGGCGAACGGCGTTTTGGGAATGAATGCCAGAAACTATAACATTATTTCCCGTTTAAACGACCGGCGTCTGTATCCGTTGGTGGACGATAAAGTCAAAACGAAAGTTTTGGCGGGAAAAGCCGGAATTAATACGCCACGGCTGATCGGTGTCATCGAATATCAGCATCAGGTCAAAGATTTTATCAAAATCGTTGAAGGATGCCCGCAGTTTGTGATTAAACCCGCTCACGGCAGCGGCGGAAAAGGCGTCCTTGTCATTAGTCATTGGGAAGGACAGCGCTTTTTTACGGCTTCGGGAAAAGAGCTGGGGTTTCAGGACGTATTCCGCCATATTTCCAACACGCTGAGCGGTTTGTTTAGCTTGGGCGGACAATATGACGTCGCCGTTATTGAAGAAATGGTCAATTTCAGCGATATGTTTAAAAATTTCAGCTATCAGGGCGTTCCCGACGTTCGCATCATCGTTTATAAAGGATATCCCGCCATGTCAATGATGCGTCTGGCGACGGCGGAATCAGGCGGACGGGCGAATTTGCATCAGGGAGCCGTCGGCGTCGGGCTGGACATTCAAAGCGGAAAGACGTTGCAAGCCGTAATGCATAATCTGCCTGTTTCCGTTCATCCCGATACGAAAGCCGATTTAAAGTCTTTGGTTGTTCCGTTTTGGCGCGAACACCTGCTGATCGGGGCAAAGGCTTATGAAATGACGGGACTGGGATATTTGGGCGCGGATATTGTGTTGGATAAAAATCGCGGTCCCATGATGTTAGAACTGAATGCCCGTCCGGGATTGGCGATTCAAATTGCCAACGGGCACGGATTAATGTCCGTAATTAAAAAAATCGAAAAAACGTATCCGACGGGCTTAACGCCGGAAGAACGGGTCGACTATATTTTAAACGCGGCGCCGTAGGAGTGTTTTCTTTGCGGTGAAAAGTCCGTGCATCATTCATTTAATGCGTCGGAAATTTTCTCAAAATCAAAGAGCGGCGGGATTTACCGCCCCCCCTCTTCGTTGCTGAAGATCCGTTTAACGGTAAGGACGTTTGTTCCAAGGCATTTTTGACAGCAATGTTGCCATGGCGCACGAATCGCTGATGCCGGCGTATAGCAATCCGCATCCGACAAAAGCAGGCAACAGAGCTGCGGTCGGGCTGAAAACCAGCGCTGCGACGCTGCCCGCCAGCACAAGGCTGCCCGCGATGATTCGGACTTGGCGTTCCAAAGATATGGCGGCACGTTTTCTGACGACTTCGGGACGGTTGCTTAAGGCGCCCATGCCGCCGCGAATGACGGCGACGTTTTCGTATCCCGCTTCTTCCAAACGTTGCGCGGCGACGGAAGCCCTTTTTCCGCTTTGACACAAAACATAAATCGTTTTGCCGTCGGGACGGTGTTCTTTTAAAAATTCGGCGGCATCAAAACGCGGAAGTTCGACAAAATAATGTTTCTGCTTTAAAGAAACGTCCGAATGTTCGTTGCCGTTTCGGACGTCAACGATAAACGCGTCTTCGGGGACGTCGTCAAAATTGACCAAAGTTTTATATAAACCATTATTTTCCATAAGATTTTCCTTTGGTTAAAGTTTTGTAATACGTCCATCCGCCGGCATAACTCAGAACGTTTTCAAAACCGTTTTGCATCAAAATGCGCGCGGCGACATAGCTGGTATAGCCCTTGAAACAATGAACCATGACGGTTTTGTTTTTCGGCAGTTCCGAGATTCTGGAACGGAGCTGGGCAGCGGGAATGTTCACGGCACCGTCAATGTGTTCTTGGTTATAGACGGATTCGGGACGCACATCCAAGACCAGCATATCGTCAAATGAGGTTCCGAAGAAAGGTTTGACGAGCTTTTGACGGACGTTTTCTATCGCCATGCCGATTAAGTTGACGGGGTCTTTTGCTCCGGAATACGGCGGCGCATAACACAGTTCCGCGTCTCTTAAATCTGTTGTCGTGCCGTTTAAGCGCATAATCGTGGCTATGACGTCAATGCGTTTGTCGACGCCTTCTTTTCCGACAGCCTGAGCGCCGAAAATTTTTCCGCTTTCAGTATCGTAGAGGACTTTCAACGTCAGCGGTTCGGCGCCGGGATAATATCCCGCATGCGATGAGCCGACGATGACCATCTTGTCGTATTTGACGCCGGCGCGTTCCAGCTGGCGTTCGTTGTTTCCCGTAAAGGCGGCGGTCAGTTCAAAGACTTTGACAATGCCCGTTCCCTGCGTTCCCGTGTAGGGGTAGGGGAAGTTTCCGAGAATACTGTCGGCGATTAAGCGCCCCTGCCTGTTCGCGGGACCTGCCAAAGCGACGGCAACGCTTGCCGATGAAACAAAGTCTTTGACGGCAACGCTGTCACCGCAGGCATAGACGTCATTCAGGCTTGTTCTCATGTATTCGTCGGTAATGATGTATCCGCGTTCGTTCAGCTTGATGCCGGCTTGTTTTGCCAATTCCGTATCGGGGCGCACGCCTGCAGCCAGAATAATAAAGTCGGCAGGGATTTCTTTTCCGGAATTAAGAAGGACGGACGTTTTCGTAACGGCTTTGATACCGTCGGAAAGGTACAGATCCAGTCCGTTGTCGCGCATGGAATTTTGCACTTGGGCAACCATGTCGGCATCCAAAGGCATTAAGACTTGAGGCGCCAATTCCACCAAAGACGTTTTTATTCCGGCGTGGCACAGGTTTTCGGCGGTTTCGACACCGATAAAGCCGCCGCCGACAACGACGGCGTTTTTCTTGGACTTATCGTGAATGAAAGCTTTGATTTCATCGGCGTCGGACAAATGTTTGACCACGAAATGCGGCAGGTTTTCAATTCCTTCGACAGGCGGGACGAAAGGCTCGACCCCTGTGGAAAGCACAAGCTTGTCATACGGATAAGCCTGTCCGTCGGCGGCAATGATTTCCTTTTTTTCGGGATTGATGCGCGTGACGGGCATGTTCAGCTTGATTTCTATGTCAAACAGGTTCTTGAACAAAGCAGGTTTTGCGACTTGCATATTGTCTCTGTTTTCGATGACGCCGCCGATGTAATAGGGCAGGCCGCAGCTGGCGATGGAGGTTTCGTTTGTTTTTTCAAAGATTGTGATTTCAGCCGAATTGTCGAGCCTTCTTAACCTTGCGGCACAGCTGGCACCGCCTGCGCCGCCGCCGATAATGATGACTTTCATGATTTCTCCTGTAAAAATAAAATATCTGTTTTGAAGTGTGCCAAAAGCCGTTTGGCGTAGCAATTAAAAAAAGATAAAACCCGAATCCGACAATCATAAATAAATCCCGAAATCCGTTTTGGAAAAAAACTTTGACTCGGAAGGTCAAAGGACTCATTATCCCTTCAGGCGTGTTTATCAAGTGCGGGTCTGCAAAAAATGGCTAAAAATCAGAAAAAAATCAAAGTCGGTTTTGTTTCTTTGGGATGTTCCAAGAATCAAATAGATACAGAAATGATGATGGCTCATTTGGCAGAGGACGGATTCGAAATAACGCCCGACGCGATGGAAGCCGACGTGATCGTCATCAATACCTGCGGTTTTATCGGCGACGCGAAACAGGAATCCGTCGATACGATCATGGAAATGGCGGAATTGAAAAAAGCGGGGTCGCTGAAAAAGCTGATTGTTACGGGATGTCTGGCGGAACGTTACAGGGAAAGCATTTTGCAGGAACTGCCCGATGTTGATGCCGTTTTGGGGGTCGGCAGCGTTCATGATATAGCTCAAGCCGTCAAAGAGGCGTTCAAAGAAGATTCGGTGACCATGTTTAATGATCCCGAAACGTGCGAATTGGGCGGGGAAAGAATTTTGACGACGCCGTCTTACATGGCGTATTTGCGTATTGCGGAGGGGTGTAACAACCGCTGTACATATTGCGTTATTCCTTCGATACGCGGGAAATACCGTTCCCGGACGATGGAAAGCATTGTTGAAGAAGCCAAGAAACTTGAAAAGCAGGGCGTCAAGGAACTGAATCTGATAGCGCAGGACACGTCAAGCTACGGTTCGGATTTGTACGGCAAGCTGATGTTGCCCGAATTGTTGCGCCGCCTGTCTTCCGAAACGCAAATTCCGTGGTTCAGGCTGTTTTATTGTTATCCGGACAAGATTACGGACGAACTGATTTTTGAAATCAGGGATAATCCGCGCGTTCTTCACTATATAGACATTCCGATACAGCATATTAACGATACGGTTTTGAAACGGATGAACCGTCACGGGAACAGAAAGCTGATAGAAGATTTGCTGTCGCGGTTGCGGACGAATATTCCCGACATGGTTATTCGCACAACGGCGATTGTCGGGTTTCCGGGCGAGACGGAAGAACAGTTTAACGAACTTTTGGACTTTGTCGTAACGGCGAAATTCAACCGATTCGGTGCGTTTTCTTATTCAAGAGAGGAAGGGACTCCGGCACACGATATGGCGGATCAGGTTGACGAAGACGAAAAGCTTGACCGTTACGAAGCCGTTATGTCGGCGCAGGCGGATGTCAGCCTTGAATATCAACGTTCAAGGATTGGGACTCGAACGCTTGTTTTGTGCGAAGGCTATGACGGAGAACAATACGTCGGCAGAGATTATGCGAATGCCCCCGACATAGACGGTAAAATATATTTTTCAAGCAAACATTCCGTGCGTGAAGGCGACTTTGTCGAAGTGGAAATTTCGGACGCGGATGATTACGATTTGTTCGGGAAAGCCGTTGAAAAGTAAATAAAAAAGCTAAATAGATGCTTTTTATATTATTAAGTGTCATAAAAAAAGCTTTGAAAGTTTCTATTTTTTGTCTAAAATTTCTTATAGAGGCTGTTTTTTTATAAAGGAGATTCGTTATGCGTAAAGAAGAAGCATGGGAAAAACGCAGAGAAACGTCTTTTCGCGATATCTTGGGCGAAATGGGTTATAAGAAAGAAGACGGCGATTTTATGGTCATCAGTGTTGATCCGAATGCTCCCAAGACGGAAATGAACACCGGATACGTTATGGGGGGCTGGGAAAAGAAGGAACGTCCTCTTTATCCGCATGCCCGTACGGAAGAAGACGCCAGTAAACGGGCGCAAATGACGGACAACGAATTCTGGGATAATGTGTGCACGAACGTGAACGGCGACGGCAAGATTGCGACGGGGATTACCGGATCCAACAACGGCGTTTATGCGGCATATATGTGGGGCAGCAACGAAGTAATCGTTACGCAAAATCCCAAAATTATCAGAGCATTGGAATCTCAGATGCATTTTGAATCCGATCAGATGTTTGTTCCGTTTTCGAACGGAGAAAAACCCAAAGATTTTCATAAGGCTCTGGAATGGGAACAGGTAAAACACGTCAGTTCTCATTCGACGAAAGAACCGCAACGTCTGATGACAAAAGAAGAAAAGGCGGAAGCCAAAAAACGTGAAGAATTTTTGAAATCGCTTCAATCGGACAACGCGAAACCCGCCGCGACGGTGTCGAATCCTTTGCGCGACGCGGTAATTTCCCGCAAGACAAAAGGGTACTGATTTTAAGTTTGATAACGATTTTGGAAAAGTGCGCGACGAAATGTTGCGCACTTTTTTTGTCGGTTAATAAAAAAATAATTCTTGACTTACAGTCTGCTCTAAATTTTAGGCTCTTAAGCATAATAAAAGAGGGGGCTCGAAATGATTATAAAAAGGCAGGTTTGGTTTTCTCCGGCGAATCAGGAGCGCACGTTACACCTTTATTTGCCGGACGATTACGAATTTTCCGCCGAACGCTATCCCGTGATGTACATGTTTGACGGGCACAATTTGTTTTATGATTCGGATGCGACATACGGAAAAAGCTGGGGGTTTAAAGAGTTTTTGGACTCGTGGGACAAAAAGATTATTGTTGCCGGCATCGAGTGTTCGCACGAAGGCAACAATCGTTTAAAGGAATATTGCCCTTATTATTGGAATTCCGGCTGGGCGGGTGAAGTATACGGCACGGGCGACGAAACGATGCGCTGGATGGCGTATGATCTTAAACCGATGATAGATGCCGAATACAGGACTTGGTCGCATCGCGAAGCAACGGGAATAGGGGGCAGCAGCATGGGAGGATTGATGTCTTTGTATGCGGCGATATGCTATAACAATGTTTATTCGAAGGCGGCATGCGTTTCTTCGGCGATTTCTTTTTGCGGCAAGGAATTGCGGGAGGCCGTTTCTGCAAACGATTTAAATCCGGATACGAAAGTTTTTCTCAGCTGGGGCAGTCAAGAAAGCCGTTCGCCGAAAGGCAAAGCCATTATGGCGTCTTGCAACCGTTCAATAAACGACAGGCTGTATAAGAAAGGATGCAGCCCGTTTTTGTACTGTCAGGAAGGCGGGCATCATTGCGAAGCCGATTGGGAAAAACAGGTTCCGTTATTTATGAATTGGCTTTGGAAATAAAAATTAAGAGCCTCGTGAAGAGGCTCTTAATTTTTATTCGGCGTTTTTTGCGCGGATTTTTGGCGCCAAAAAGAATAAATAAAGGACGCCTGCGGTCATGACGGCGACGGCGGCGTTTTGGGTTGCGAACATATCCGAAGCATATCCCATAATCATCGGGAATACCGTTCCGCCGAATAAACCCATTATCATTAACCCGGAGACTTCGTTTTTCTTTTCCGGGGAATGGAGCAAAGCTTCTGCAAAGATAATGGAAAACACATTGGAATTTCCGAATCCGATCAGCCCGACGCCGACGTTTAAGAGATTTTTATCCGCACAGGACAGCAACAGAACCATGCCTGCCGCCATCAGGACGACGCTAAAGAAGAAGAAGGCTTTATTGCTGATTTTTGTCAGGATCAGGCTTCCCGAAAAACACCCCAGAGTACGGAACAGGAAATAAATGCTTGTCGCATAGGCGGCATCATTTAAGGTCAGACCTGCTTTTTGGATCAGGATTTTCGGAGCGGACACATTCGTTCCGACGTCGATGCCGACATGACACATAATGCCGAGGAAGCACAGGAAAATGACGGGATCTTTTAGCAAAGCGAGACACTGAGAGAAAGAAGACGGCGAGTCGCTGATTTTTTCTTCTTCGATTTTATCAAAAGCGAGGGCAAAAGCGGCGATGAGTGCTTCGGCGGCGAACACCGGGTACAAAATCATCCAATTTCCGTACAGGGCGGCACCTTTTGCGGCAAGGATCGGCGCAACGAAAGACGCGATGGCTTTAACGAATTGCCCGAACGTCAAGGCGCTTGAGAGTTTATCGGATTTAATCAGGTTAGAGATTAACGGGTTTAAAGAAACCTGCATAATCGTGTTTCCGATTCCGAGCAAACAGAAAGAGACCAGCATAACGTTTAAGTTATAAGCGGTTAAAGGCAGGAGCAAAGCGACGGCCGTAACGCCCAAGCTGATCAGGACGGTTTTTTTTCGTCCGATTTTATTCATCATCATGCCTGTCGGGACGGAACCGACGAGGAACCAGAAAAAGACCATGGAAGGGAAAGCATTAGCCAAGGTATCTGAGAGTTTAAAATCGTTTTTGATATAGTTTGTTGCGATACCGACCAGATCGACGAATCCCATGGCGAAGAAAGCCAACATGACGGGGAAGAGTTTGAGTAAGATATTTTGCCGAGCATTTTGGTTCATGAACGTCTCCCGCAGAAGTGAGAAAAGATAGATTTCAGGCGCATACAGTCGCCGATTTACGAATATTATACACGAATGTTTTTAAGAAAGGAATTTAAAGGAGAAAAAGACACCTAACGGCTGTAAGTTTAATGTGGAATGGATTGGGAACGGATAAAAATTCAAGATTTGCCTGTTAAAAGTTTCATCCGTAATAATATTATATGACACAAAAATTTTCAGATTTGCAGTATTTGTAAGGCTATGCACGATATATAAATTCAACGGGAATTTCTTTGTTTATAAGTTTTTCTTTTATATTTTTATTATATTTAAGAACGGGGCATTTATCGATGCTTTCAAAATAAGCTCTCTCAGAAAAACCCTGTCCTTTTTCATTGAATGTATATGCCAGCGTTATAATTTTTTTATTGTCAACAATGGACTTTGCGATTATATCACGGTGTTTCTGTCGTTGGGCAGTTAAGCCATTTGGTGTAGTTATTAAAGATGACATAGCTCCAGTAATTATATCAGGAATTCTAATGAAAGGATCATAGATATATAATCCAGAACTATTTAGTAATTCATTAGGTAATGCAACTCTATAATCTTTTACTCGGTTGCGAATTAATCTATATAAATAATTGTTCATTAAAGTAAACATAATTCCTTTTTGAAAATCTGCGATATGTCCTCTGTCTGAACACCAGTGAGGACAACGTCCATATTCTTTGATTATTAAAAATTCAAGTATTTGGCCCACAAATTTAGATACAAAAAATATATATGAAAGCATTTTTTTTGAATGCCCTTTTTGTGTTAAAAAACTGTAAAGTGAATTATATTGTCTGTAAATGTATTTAGCATCATGTAAAAGATGAATATGTGGATTTTCTTTATAGAAGTTTATCGCATCAAATATTTGTTTCTTCGCGAGGTCTTCGTTAAATGAGTTTTTTAAATTATCAATAATGACGGATATGCTAAAGAAGTAAGGAGATTCTTTTAAGAATCTCAATTCCTCGTCTGAAAAATATTTTTTATTTTTTATGTCGTTATGAAGTTTGCTATTTATTTCATTATAAATGCTTCTCATGCAGTTTAATGGAAATATCGTAAATGTAGCAGTATCTATTTTTTCTGAATTATCAAGGCAATAATCACTCGATATACACCAATCTGTAATTTTTAAGTTTTTTAATCCTTTTTTATAATTATTCCAATCGTTCATGAATTCTGGAATAGTTTGGGTTAATATCGTTTTCTTGTTCATGCTTTGTAACGGCTTATAATTTGATTGCTAATGTCTGCTAAAAACAGTTTCATTTCCTCGGCGGTTAAGGTACAAGAAAAATTTAAACTCTCTTTATAGTAATCTTCAAATATAATTTTTTCAATTTGCCCATTCTTGTTTGCCTTGACGTGCGTACCATCTAGTTTGAAATGACATAAAGAATTGCGAAAATGACGAATAATAGCAAGATTTTCTTTTTTACTATCTTTTTTTGGATCTACTTTAAAACTTGGAAGAGGTTTACAGTATTCGGGTATTTTAAAATCTGCAAATATATCTTTTCTCACACTCTCATCTAACATAGATAATATACCACATAAAGTACATAAGGTTATTGTAATATCATATTCTGTTCCATGTTTAGTTAATAATAGGTAATTTTCCATGGCTCGTTCGGTGAAACTTTTAAGCGTGTTATCGTCGTATATCATGAGCGCTTTTTCTCCTTTGAAGGTGCTAGACGTTTCTATGAATATAATATTTAATTATTAATTTCAAGTTATGGGGGAATAAGTTAAACAGGATTGTCGAAGCAAAGAAGCGTATATATCTTTCACCAGAGATACGAAATTGATTAAAATCCCGTAACCTATTGAAATACATAGATTGAAACTAAAAAGATCGGATGTTGCTCAAAAAAGCCTATTTTGATTTTAAAACATCCGAACCGATATAAATAATTTATGCCATAAATAAAAAAACCGTCATTCCTGACGGTTTTTATTTTGGCTGGGGCGGCTGGAGGTATGATTTTGATTTTTTGATAACGTCAAATGACGGATTTCTGCGGTTTTTATCAAGGCTTAAGCTCCTTTTCATAAAAAAATGTTAGCAGTTTTGTTAGCATATTTATCACGTTAAATCATGCCCTT
>ERZ780095.339-NODE-339-length-15440-cov-8.61716_pt1 | contig 15440 bp, 10 predicted proteins | sample MGYA00511574_ERZ780095 | MGnify/ENA primary metagenome ERZ780095 (study PRJEB29588, sample SAMEA2153837) | human gut metagenome | biome: human gut; feature: human-associated habitat; material: faeces | place: Denmark | collected 2008/2010 ...
TGACGATGCAAAGATACGACAGACCTGCTGGTCATTGTCGCCATACGGATTTCTTGTCCGACAAAGGCACAATAAAGTTGAAAAAACTGTGTTTCGTCTAGCCCAATAGGAAGAAACTATGGTTCTCCTAGGTAATAGGTGATGAGGATCACTTGCTTGCGGCTCCAGTACTTCGCCTTTTTCTTGGTGTGGCACTCGGCGAGGCAAAGCTTCAACTCACTGATATTGTCTATCCATCGGTTCAGTCGCTTCAGGGCTGCTGACGGATCACTATTCGGGAAGTAGAGCATCGCCAGCTCCGACTTCCCATAACTTCTGGGTTCTATTTCCACGGATTTAATGTATGATTAATAATTAATAATTTACAATTGGGGCTTGCGCCGTGATGGCTCCTCCAGAATTACTGGATGACTAACAGAGATTTTTCTGCAAGTCATCCAGTAATCTCTGCTAGTCACAGAACTTTGTCTGCTAGTCATTCAGCGGCAGTCGATGATGTCATTTCTCATGGGTAGGCAAGTCGTCCTTGTCCACTTCTGGGTCGTATTTTGCGATACATTCCTGTTCGGCACCCTCAATCTCGACGACATACCAGCCGTTGCCTTTCTTGCGATGTCCTTTCGGAAATTTTAGGCGAGACATGATGCTGCCTATGCTCTGATGTTCCAAGTTGCTTCGCATGGCTGGATTGGTGCTGATGCGCTCCAATATCTCTGCCGTGTATCTGAACTTGATAAACTGTTTTGGAGTGTCTGGCTCTGGCACTCGGTAGAATCGCTTGATTTGCTCCTCGGCATAGTTTGGAACCATGAAGAGACGGTTGTGGTCTTGCATCTCAATGATGTCGGAAGCGGTGAGCCAATACACCCAACCCTCCTCATGCTTTTCCTGACGTTCCTTCACCGCCTTGCCCAAAGCCACAGCCTGGGAGTAGATGCCAGTGTAGTTGAATGGCTTGTCTATCGGACTCTCGATGCTCTCTACGAGCCATGGTGAGTAGCGGCGGTTCTCCAGGTCGGTGATGATCTGCTGGTTGTTGGTCGTTCCTGCCACGGAAGCTCGGTGCATCAAGTTGCTGCGGAATCGGTCGTAAGGACGGCGGATGGAGAAGTGGAGCTTCGTGATGTTGCTCTTGAAGGCATTGAGGTTTCTGCCGATGGTGCTGTCAAACTCATCCATGCAGAGCAAAGCCTTGCAAGCAAACGACTCCATGTGGTCCTTGTCGGTATAGATGGCTGCCGACTCATTGAGGTAGTACTCTCTGAGCGAAGGAGGGAGGAGATAGTTGAAGAACGTGGTCTTGAAGATGCCGCCCTTTCCCACGAGAATGAGCATCATTTGATTGACCGAATCGGGGCGTATCCATCCTACCACCATCGCCACGATCCACTTGCGGAGGTACTTCCTGAAAGTGGATTGGTCGTGGTAATACCCCTTCTCCGGGATGATGTGTATGCGGTCGGCTAGTTCGCCGATGTAATCGAAGCCATCCCAATTGGGGAGATTTTGGAGATATTCTTTCAGAGGGTCGCACTTCTCTGCGAAATCGCTGTGTATCAAACTGAAGAGTTTGGGGAGCGAAAAGTGCAGTCCGTCTTCTTCCATCTCCAGCCAGAGCGAGTTGAGGATGTCGTCATCTAGGTTGACCCAACTGAGGTACTTCGGTTTATCAACCAATCGACTCGTGATTTGATGCCGTCCAGTCACCAGGTTGCGCTGCACTTGGTATCGAGACAGAATCCACTGCTTCACCATCTTGATGCTGCTCTGTCCCTTGTACGACTCCCCCTTTCGGAAGAAGTGCCAGGTGCCGAGACGTTCCTTGTGGCGATAGCACGACTTCATCACGCTCATCGTGTCGGGATATTCGTCGGAGAAGTGGGAGTCGGCATAGTCGAAAGCTTCCTGTAGATTGATGCCATAGCGAACGCAGAGGTAGCCGAAGGTGCTGACGTACTCGTTGTGGCGATGGCTTTCGAATACCAGCCCCCAGTTCTTGAGTGTTTCGAGGATGTGCTGCTCTGCCTCCTTCATCGTAGGCACCTTGGTGGAAAGCTTAGGCTCCTTCTCCTTGGCGTAGTAGGACTTTTTCCCACCATTGCCTTCGGCTGAGTTCTTCTTGGTCTCTTGCTCCTCGAAGGTAATCTCTGCTTTTGAACTAAGCACCTCGTCATTTGAGAGCGTAATCGGTACGGCATCCCAGTTGAAGTAGGCGTCGGGGTCATGGGCTAGACCACAGAGACGCAAGAAGTCCGTAGCCTGTCGGTCGGCCTTGATGCCCAGGAGGGTGTCGTAGAACTTGATGGCTTTCTTCATCATCACCTTGTGGAGCTCGGTGAAGGAAAGGTCGCACCCAGAGGGTCGCTCATAGCTGACGATGATTCTTCTGCCATGACCACTCATCGTAATCCATGAGGCGGTGGTGTTGGCGGCGAGCTTGATGCGTTTGAAAACCTCCTGCATCTTCTCCTCCGGGATGTCGTCGTAGTCGAGGGCGAGGCTGTTCACCTCGGCTACGACATTCTCCAGTTGTCTTCCCTTGCCGTCCAGTTGGGCGGCGACGCAGAGAGCCGGCGACATCATCTTGGTCTTGCTGGCGAGTTGCTTACTTACGGCGAGCCCCTTGCGATAGGCATCGGTAAGTCCGGCGAGTTCCTTGTTGTGGCGAATCCAGTTCTCCAACTCTTGGCGGCTTGTCAGTGGTCGGCTCACTTTGGAGTCGAGAGAGGTAAACACAGATGGCATGATGCCGCCTTTTGAGTCCGTGAACCCCTTTTTAAAAATATTCATTCTTTTTATATATAATATATGCGATTTTCTCCGTTATATGAATACTAGTGTTCTCTTTCTTATATATTCTTTCGCGTATGCGTAGGAAAGTAAGAAAAGAGGGTTCACCGTTCACCTTGGCTTTGGAAAGCCGATAAACAGTGGTGTTTCGGTGGGTGAACCCACCCTTCACAGGCATTCACCGAAGTAGATTTTGTGGCAACAAAAGGTGAACCCTTGGTGAAGGCAAATGCTGATGGGTGAACCCTATTTTCATGGGGAAAATCCAAGGGCGAGATGCTTAGGCTTCTTGTTTGAAGGCATTGCAAAATTAGAAAAAAACATAGAAAAAAGCAAATAACTTTTGTTCTACATGTAGAATAAAACATTAACGTATTTATGAGTAATATCAAAGTATTTAACAATCTGAGTACCTTTTTGAGAGGTAGTTTGGATTCCATCCAGTATGGTAAGAAGACTCGTTTGTTGCGAACTTTCCATATTGGTGTCAAGACTGTTAAGCGTGTCTAAGAGGGTAAAGTTTTGCTCTTGGCGCAAGTTCATCAATTTCTTCGCTTGATGTTGAGTCAGGCATCCACGGACGAGGAGAAGTTTAAGATTCTCTGTCATGTGATGGATGCGATGGATGCGGATGCTTTAGCCGCCAATCCCGAGGACCGCCCCATCTTCGAGCATGGCTGTCTCCAGGCATTTCATGATATGGAGCGGAAGTGGAAGGAGGTAGGGGAGATGAAAGAGAAATAGGGGTGGCAAATGTTTTCTAAAATATTGGATAGTTGGGACTTAGAGGTCAATAAGTGACTGATTCTCAGGTATGACCATTTCAACCACGTGGTTGGAATGATCATACCAATCCAAAGACGCATGTAAGCATACATGTTTTATCCGTCTTTTACTTCTGTAGCATCATGCGTGATTTCTCCCTGGCAAGTACCTGCATATCTACGGCAACGTCGTCTTCATCAACGATTTCCACGCCCGTCATCGTCTCGATTACATCTTCCATGGAAACCACGCCACGCAGAACACCGTATTCATCTACAATGATAGAGATGTGTTCTCGTTTTTCCAGCATTTTTTCCCATATCTGATATAGTGACTCATCCTCGTTGAAGGATAGGATAGGGCGCATCAGGTCGGAAAGTTTGGTCTGGAACTCATCGTCTGACAGCGATTTGAGGACCATGTCTTTCAGCACGTATCCCTTGATGTATTCCTTACTGCTATCATATACGGGAATGCGCGAGAAATTCCATTTCTGCTGTTCATAGAACTCTTTGATGGTTTGGTTCATGTTGGCAGATTCTACCACGATGGATGGAGTCATCACTTCCTTAGCCTTTACACCCGCCAGACGGATGCAGCTTTTGATAATCTTGCTTTCCGATTCACGGAAGATGCCTTCTGTGGTTCCTACATCTACCATGGCAGAAACCTCTTCGCGGCTCATGGAAGCCTGGTGGCTCTTAGGGGTGAATACCTTTGTGATGAGTTCTGAGAGTAGAACCAGCGGGTAGGTGATGAAGATGAGTACCCTGATTATCTTGGTGGATGTCATTGCCAGCGAGCGCCAGTAGGAAGCACCGATGGTCTTCGGGATGATTTCTGAAAGCACCAGAATCAGCAGGGTGAGAATGGCTGAGATGATTCCGAAGTATTCTTCGCCGAAGAGCTTGATAGACTCGGCACCCACGCCGGCAGAACCAATGGTGTGAGCGATGGTGTTGAGCGAAAGAATGGCACCCACAGGACGATCTACGTTGTTTTTGTACTGTTTCATCAACGAGGCAGTTTTATTGCCTTGATTCTCCTTCATCGAGATAAACGACATTGGAGTGGAAAGTAGCACCGCCTCCAGGACGGAGCATAAAAAGGATAGTGACAGAGCACCTAAAAAATATAATATGATTAAACCCATGTAATTTTTAATTCGTTAATAATATGTTGTCTGAAGTAGAAATAACATATTATTTTCGAAAACAGCAATGGTAGATGTAATGGGGCACATTACATCTTGTTTTATTCAATATAAGTGTACTTGTAAATATCATCGCAATATGTTTCAATTTTCTGCAAAGATATTGAATTAAAAGTGAATCTGATATTATTTTGTAGTATATTATGATGTTTTGATGTATTTTTACTAAACAGCTTCAAGACCAAGGAGCAGGTTCCTCCATGTTCACTCACAATGGGTGTTGGCACTCTCCTGACAGCATGGGGCGACTTCTCTGGTGTAACACGAACTTTTCCTCATATAACGTTTCGTATATCTCCCTCTTTATGTAACATTAGCGAAAGTTATTGGTATATTATAGAAATATAAATCATCGGAAAAGTTGTAATTTTGCGGCTTGTAAAGAAATAGTAATCTCACAATCATTCGAAAACTTACAATTCAACTACCAGCAAATGGTAATCCGACGAAACACTATAATTGACGAGAAAAAGCCAATTTGTTATCTGACGACGAAGAGTAATAATTCGAAAGATTAAAATCACTAAAATATGAATTTACATTATTTTATTACTTTCAGTAGCAGAGGAAGTGGCGTCTGTAGGTCGCTCTTCCTTAGAACATTTATGGTGATGATCCTTTTCATCACCGGTAGTAACGGCATCTATGCCGGAGAAGAAATAAAGGGGGAACGCACTATAACTGTCGAAGGCAAAACCCGTAGATACTGGCTCTATGTACCTGCTTCTGTGGAAGGACAAGAGAATGTGCCAGTGGTATTCTCTCTCCACGGACGTTTTGGTACAGATGATCCGAATGATCATGGAAAGCCCTTATTCACCTCACTCGCCAAGGAGAAAAACTTCATTGTGGTCTATCCTCAAGGACGAGATGCTGAAAAGGATAAAGCAGACTATCCCGGTGACGACTGGAAGGAAGGTTTTGGTGGCACTACCGGTTGGGAAGCCACTGGAAAAGAGAATGCAGATACTAAGTTTATCAAGGCACTTGTGGATAAGATACAGGCTGACTACAAGACAAGGAACGCTTCCAACAGCAATATCTCCGTCGATCCGAAGAGGTTCTACCTCTGTGGATTCTCCATGGGCGGCATGATGACATACGCTTGTGCGAAAGTGCTCAATGGCACATTTGCGGCATACGGTTCATGCAGTGGCTACCCTCTCAATGAGTTTCACATGAACCTCGCTACGGAAAAACCTATTCCGTTTATCCATCTGCATGGCAATCATGATCAAATACTTGGCATCAAGCATCTCAACACCATTATAGAAAACCTCCTGTTCCGCAATGGATGCGACCTCTCAAATCAGGTTAGTAATAAGGACTGGGCTACGACCAGAGAGAATGGTGAAGAGCATAATTTCAAGAGATATGATTTCACAGGTGTGAATGGAGTGCCTGTCACCACTGTCACATTTGATGGAGTCATGCATGAAGTGGAAGCGAGCGCACCTGCTTATCTTTGGAATTTCTTCTCCAACAAGACCACAGATATGTATAAGTCTGACATAGAGTGGAAATGGGATATGCCAACGATAAACAAGAATATTACCAACAGCTCAAGCCCCTCTTACTACGGTTGGAAGCATGAGGTAAATGGCAATAATAGTACGCTGACTTACGGTGGAGTAGGCAATTCTACCGACAATCAGAATGTCTATAATTCCATCCAGCTCACTCCAGGAAAGCACACTCTTTATGCTCAGATGGCGAGCACGAAAGGAGTATCATCAGTGACATTGCGAAATATCCTCACAGGTGCAGAGACCGTTGCACGAAAGGTAGATGACAATAGTGGCACCACGGAAACTCGAACTTACAATGTGCTGTATGAGTTTGAAGTAGGAGAGGGCGCGGAGTTTTCTCTTGAGCTCAAGTTTTCAAATCCCAACAGTGCCTGCACCCTGCTTGAAATCCATAAAGGATCCTACAGACCAGAAGGCGTAAAGGATGAGAGCCAGGATAATGCCTCCATCGACCTCACAAAAGGTAAATTGGCTGAGTTGACATTCTAAAATGGTGATAATGCTGTCGATATATATCCTCTAACAGATGATTTAACAAAAAATTACAAAGCCGATCTCCCTTCTGTTAACGATAATATGACACTCTATCTGAAGAGCCGACTTGGCATCCAAAATGGCAAGATTGTCAATAAGGATAAGTATATCGTGAAGGATGCTGTTTTCGGACATTATTTCCAGAATATCCCTGATGCAGATATCTATGACAGATATGGCGCGTCAGACTATATGCGTGTAGTATTGGGTGAGAATAATTCTCTTTCTGGCCATAACGGTATAGCTGGAATACAGACCACAGGAAAGGTGACAATAGGATTCTGGGTAAATGGAGATATAGCAGTCAATCGCGGACTGGCTTATGACGAGCCGTCAATGTTCTATATTGCAGGAGATACGTATAATGGACCGAATCCAGATCAAAATAAAGGAGAATATAATCCTCATATGTTTAATATCACCTGCAGTGGTGGACTTACCGGCTATATGAAAGTGAATGATACTACATTCGATTATAATAGCGGTACAAGCAGTTTTGGCGAGTTGTGTGACACAAAGTCCAACACGGATTTCTACAACAAGAATTTCTATAAGGACTGCAACTGGCATTACATCACTTACCAGAAGTATGACAACCTGTCACGATTTAATATGTATGTAGATGGAGAACCGACATGTTTGGGTGGCTATGCCACGCATAATGCCAGCTCGCTGGAAGGGTGTATCAAAGGACTGAAAAGCATAGTGCTCGGTGGCGCCAATGCCAACAATGTGGAATTCGCCTATGACGTGGCGTTTGCCTATGACGACATCGTAATCTATAATCGTGTGCTGTCAAAGCGTGAGATCAATGAGATTATCAAGAAGAAGAACTATTCACCGTCAGTTTGGCATTTCGATCGAAATCTGGAAAACAACATTTTCTGCAATCATGATTTGCTGGACAAGAACACGAACATGTGGGCTTCATCCAATGGCGTTTATACGCTCAATACCAATTTCTCCTCAGCAGCAGCATTGACCTATGATGGAATCACTGAGATTCCTGCTTTCAAGGGCTTGCGGTTTGTCACTAATGGTGAACAAAAGATACAGATAGATGCAAAGAGCGGTGCTCTCCATCTTTCAGAGGGCGTCAAGGTGGTGTTCTCCAATCTGGCAAAGGATACCTATGTGAGGATGGAATACAAGGAGGATAAAAATAAAAATGTGGATTGGAATAAATCTACATTAACGTCTGTATCTTTATCAGGCAATACTCCTTCGCCAAGTCAGGGTTGTGTTAGAACATTGTTCAAGGTTGGTGATACAACATCTGGAGAAACCAGCATTACTATGCCATCTGACATAAACATAATCCGAATGGAAGCCACTAACAAGAATTTCGCACAGATAAAGTTTGTGGAGAATGTGGATAATTCGAATAATGTGGTTAGTGTGGTGACGAATCCTTCTGATACGAACCCACTTCCACGTATGGAACTGTATGTCAATGGAGCAAAGTGTGTGAATACACAGAGTTATAATTTCAAGTATACGAGTTCTTCTCCTCATGTGGCTTCCTTTGACGATCAAGGAAACGTCGTTTTGCATGGCATAGCCGGCAGCACTGTGATAACGGCAGAGCTCATCAATGACGAGAATAAGTATGATTGTGACATCTATGACCAGTATGCCTTTGAGCCATCAAATCGTATCTTCTCATCCTATGAGATTGTAGTGACGCCAAAGGATAGTACATTCTACAAGGTGGTTGATGGTGAGACATACACGGTCGGTCAGACATTGGAAAATAAAGACAGGACTGTCGGCGTTACTCTCGGTGGATGGACTTATAATAATGGTAGTTATTATGGTAATACAGACTCATATACGGCAAAAGAAACATGGGCAGGACATAAATTCGAGAAGAATGCTGACCGAAATGGTTACCTTGCAAATAGCCGTAAGACGGAAGAAGACGTATTCCATGAATTCTTCGATGATGCCCAAGCGACGTTCTCCACAAATGGCAGTTATGCGGCGAAGAGCGAGCAACTGAAGGTGGATGCCAATAATACTTATGCCACTTATGCCGCAACAGGCAACTATTCTGCCCCGACAAACAACACGTCTGTTGCCAACGAGACACCTTGGCTCTTGCCTTGCCGTGGTTCGCACATCAAGATAGAGCCTACAGCTGCAGGATTGATCTCTGTCTATGTGATGCAGGAGGGATGTGTCAGTCACGATAACGAAGATGAGCCTATCGACGTTACGGTCAAGAAGGTATATGTGGCTGACGAGAAAGGCGAGATAGTCAAAAAAGTGGTGGCGGACACCAAGAGTAAGGTGGCAGCGCAGATGTGGAAAGATGATGGACGCGCCAGAGCCGAGTATCGCTGGGGCGATTCAAGGTTCGCTTATAATGAAGCAACAAAGGACTCCTTCCTTAAAATCGAAAGCTTTGATGACAAATGGTCATTCCTCGACAACTGGCCTAATCCGGGTATGCAGCAGCACGTCTTCAAACTTGGCAATGATGAAGATGGACATGTGCTGATCACTAAGGGCATTGTCAGATATACATTCAATGTGCTTCCAGGCAAGACCTATTACATCTTCTCAAATACGGCAAAACTCGGACTGGCAGGCTTTACATTCAAGAACGGCATACATGCTAAATATCATCAGGTGAAACCAGACGCTAAGCATTATGAATGGAGGGCAACTGGCGAATTTGATCATCTGAATGTTGAAAATGTTACGCTTAATGATAGCGATAACTATCCTGCGCCTACTGCAGAGAATGCGAATGTCACACTAAATCGTACATTCTATAAGAATCGTTGGAATGCCATCTGTCTGCCTTATTCCATCAATAGGAGACAGATAGAGGATGTCTTCGGCGACGGAACCATGGTGGTGCTGATGAATAAAATCGACACTTCCACCAAGAAAGTGATGTTTATCGAGCATGCCAATCAGGACATCATCGCCGGTTATCCTTATCTTATTTTCCCTACCGATAAGGCAGATACTATTAAGACAGACCATTCAGTCATCAGTAGCATAACAACCCGCGCCACATTCGGTGAGGCTGACAGTCCGCTTTTTAGTGTAGGAACTGATGGAAAGACATATCCTGGTGCAGAAATGCAGAGCGATGCACTCGTCTTTAAGGGTACATTCATTAATACTACGCTTAATGAAGGATCTTACGTAGTGACGAATAATGGTGTTCTCTCACGTATTCCTAAAGATGGAATGAATATAAAACCTTACCGATCTTACATCTATTTTAATAGGGTAAATGCTAACGCAAAGGCGATTTCGCTACAAAATATGAATGTAAACGGTTTTGAAAATGATGAAGACAATACTACAGGCATTGAAAATCTGCTCTTTGAGAGTGGTATCCTTACTCATTCTGCTGATGTCTATTCCATAGATGGACAGTTGGTTCGTAGTAAAGCTCTTAATTTTAACGGACTGCCTAAAGGCGTTTATATAGTTAATGGTAAGAAATATGTAAAGAAATAATTGTTACAAAGATGAAAAAAGATTATATTATTCCGATAATCTTCTTTATAAAATATGAAGAAGAGTCAAAACTACTCTCTAACAGTCTCCAAGGTGATGCTGACAGCGTGAATGCAGCTCCTGATGTTGATCACAATTCGATGAAGGGTAGTACAGATTTAAATACTGATAACACAGGAAACGTATCAGAGGGTGATTATGCCAAAAAGATTGATTGGTTCTTTGATGACAATGCTTTCTCTGACTTCTGATAGGATTCAGACTTGAATGAAAACAGAAAACCTGTCTTGCATCTCAGCACATTCGTAGCGCGAAAGAGCCACGCCGCGAATGTTCTGAGTAGCAAGACAGTTTTTTTTAGGTCTATGTAGATAAGACTGAGTTGGTGTATCGCCTAGTAAATAATGGCAAAGTCTATTTTCTAGGTCGTCCTCGACGATTCGGAAAGAGCCTACTCCTCTCTACCTTGGAGGCATACTTCCAGGGCAGGAAGGAACTGTTTAAGGGACTTGCCATTGATGCGCTGGAGCAAGAGTGGAAGCAATATCCAGTGTTCCATTTGGATTTCAATACGGGTAACTACCTAAACGATGGAACCCTAGAGGCAGGCATTAAAGATAAGTTGTCTGATTGGGAGAAACTGTACGGATTAGTAAATGACAATCCCGATTTGGCTCAGAGATTCCAAAAGATACTACATGCAGCGCATGAACAGACGGGCTTGGGAGCAGTCGTCCTCATCGATGAGTATGACAAGCCAATATTGGATGTATTGGATATGGATTTCCATGTCGAGCACCTAGGCAAGACAATGACACTGGAGGAAAAGCACCGCAATATCTTGAAGTCGTTCTATGCCACATTGAAGGGCGCTGATGCCGACTTACGCTTTGTTTTCCTCACCGGTGTCACCAAGTTCTCACAAATCAGTATGTTCAGTGGCTTCAACCAGCCAAAGGACATCAGTTTGAACCGTGAATTTGAAGGTATTTGTGGCATTACACAGAAGGAATTGGTGAAATATTTCTTTGAACCAATCAAGGAGTTTGCTGAGGAATATGAGTGCTCTGTAGAGGGAATGCTGGAGTTGCTGAAACGAAAATATGATGGTTACCATTTCAGTAAGAGGATGACAGACATCTTTAATCCTTTCAGTATTTTGAATGCTTTCGACCAAATGGACTTGGGAAGTTACTGGTTCAAAAGTGGTACACCAACGTATCTCGTTCGCTTGCTTAATCATTTCGACCAAAACTTGAATGAGTTGATTGGTAAATATTATGCAACCCCACAGTTTGATGATTATAAGGCTGATGTGGAGATGCCTCTTCCGATGATATACCAGAGCGGTTATCTCACCATCAAGGGGTATGAACGTGACACGGAGTCTTATCTTCTCGATATTCCTAACAATGAGGTGGGGGAGGGTCTTCTTACGATATTGGCGAACAATTATCTGAAGACCAAGGAATAGCCGTAACGTTCACCTCATCGGTGCTAACTTCTCTTCTGGGGAAGGGACAGTCAATGAGTGGAAAGAGGGATAAAAACGATCAATCATGAACACCAATCATTTGAAATTAGGAATATGGGCACTGTTGGCATCATCGAGCCTTGGCTTGATGGCTGCCCAGAAACCAATCGTCCGATACAAAATCCTCGCCAACTCCCCTGAACAGCATATCCAGCATTTTGGAGCGAGTGATGCGTGGAGCATGCAATTCTTGGGACTTTGGCCTGAGAAGCAGCAACAGAAAATTGCCGACTGGCTCTTTTCCATGGAAAACGATGCGCAGGGGAAGCCCAAAGGTATCGGCTTGTCTATCTGGCGATTCAACTTGGGGGCGGGCAGTGAGGAACAAGGTGATTCTTCTCAGATACAGCGTGGCACTCGTACTCAATGCTTTCTGAACCGTTGGCGAATGTAGCGGTCGTGTAGAATTGATACCAAGAAGTGTTACCACTTTTGTACAAAAATAATAGAACGTAGGCGAAATGGTTGCAAATTACGGTTAAAAGGAAGAAAATAGTCATTTTCTACTCCTTTTTGAGCGATTTGTAACCATTTCTTCTTTTTTTTTTCGCTAAATTTGCACTCAAACAAATAACAATATCAGATACAATGACATTATCAAAAACAATCCAAACCTTGGCTCTTGCCTCTCTCTTGACATTCGCTCCTTCCGAGATGATGGCCGCCAAAAAAGGTGGAACTTTTACCACAGGTGATAAGACATTCCTCTTGAATGGTAAACCTTTCGTGGTGAAGGCTGCCGAGTTGCATTATCCTCGTATCCCTCGTGCCTACTGGGAACATCGCATCAAGATGTGCAAGGCTTTGGGCATGAATACAGTCTGCCTCTATGTGTTCTGGAATATCCACGAGCAGCAGGAAGGCAAGTTCGATTTTACGGGCAACAATGACGTGGCTGAGTTCTGCCGTCTCTGTCAGAAGAACGGCATGTACGTCATCGTGCGTCCTGGTCCATACGTTTGTGCGGAGTGGGAGATGGGCGGTCTGCCTTGGTGGCTCTTGAAGAAGAAGGACATCAAGTTGCGTGAGAAAGACCCTTACTTCATGGAGAGAGTGAAAATCTTTGAGAAGAAGGTGGGCGAGCAGTTGGCTTCCCTCACCATCCAGAATGGTGGTCCTATCATCATGGTACAGGTGGAGAATGAATATGGTTCCTACGGCAAGGACAAACCCTACGTGAGCGCCATCCGTGACATCGTGAAGGAGAGTGGCTTCGACAAGGTGGAACTCTTCCAGTGCGATTGGTCTTCCAACTTCCTCAACAATGGTCTCGATGACTTGACTTGGACCATGAATTTCGGTACGGGTGCCAATATCGACAATCAGTTCAAGCGTCTCGGTGAGGTTCGTCCGAATGCACCTAAGATGTGCTCTGAGTTCTGGAGTGGATGGTTTGACAAGTGGGGTGCTCGTCATGAGACTCGTCCTGCCAAGGATATGGTGGAAGGAATGGACGAGATGCTCAGCAAGGGCATCAGCTTCTCCCTCTATATGACCCACGGCGGAACGAGCTTCGGACATTGGGCTGGTGCCAATTCTCCTGGCTTCCAACCAGACGTTACGTCATACGACTATGATGCGCCTATCAATGAGTATGGTCATACGACTCCTAAATATTTCGAGTTGCGAGAGATGATGGCAAAGCATAATGATGGCAAGAAGTTGCCTGCTGTGCCAAAGGCACCGATGCCGCTCATCAGTGTGCCTATCTTTAAGTTTACGGAGTATAAGCCACTTGTTTATGGTTATACCAAGAAGACGGTCGAGCAAGCTCCCAAAACCTTCGAGGAGTATGACATGGGTTGGGGAACGATGGTGTATGTGGTTTCTCTCCCTGCCAATGATAAGCCAAGTACTCTCACAGGAGAATTCCATGACTTTGCCCAGGTATATTTGGAGAATAAGTACATCGGTAAGATAGACCGTGTGAAGAATGAGAAGTCTCTCGATTTGCCAGCTATGCCAAATGGCGGCAAGTTGACTATCGTAGTGGAAGGCATGGGACGCATCAACTTTGGTCGTGCCATCAAGGACTATAAAGGTATTGTGGGTAATGTGACCATCACTTCGCAATCCCCATACGGAGAAATCACTCTGAAGCCAACTGCATGGGCGCAGCTTGCTATCCCAGATGATTATCAGAATGCAGTGAAGGCACTCAGTGGCAAGAGCATGGCGGATGCGGAATTAGAAGAGGTCGTAGCCAAGGCTCATTCTGATGCAGTTATAAAAATTGATCCTTGGGGAGAAAGAAAGGCTGGCTACTATCGTGGCTTCTTTAATATAAATAAGGTGGGCGACACCTTTATTAATATGGAGGCCTTCGGCAAGGGACAGGTATATGTCAATGGTCATGCCTTGGGTCGTTTCTGGCAAATCGGTCCTCAGCAAACCTTGTATCTACCAGGATGCTGGTTGAAGAAGGGCAAGAATGAGGTCATCGTGCTCGATGTCGTTGGTCCTAAGGGCGAGGCTGGCAAGGTTGGCATCGATGTCATGCCTACAGCATTCTGCCAAGACCACCCTGAGTTAGACAAGTTGAACCTCGAAAAGAGCAATAAGCACAATGAGCCTGGTCATCGCATGGACTTGAACTCTGATACTCCTGCTTGGAAGGGTGACTTGAAGGCTGGCAATGGTTGGCAGACCATCAAGCTCGACAAGCCTGTGACAGGACGTTACTTCGCATTCGAGTGCAACAGCAGTCAGAGTGGTGATTCTCAGATAGCCATCGCCGAGGTATATCTACAGGATGCACAAGGCAATCGCATCGACCGCAACAACTGGGTGGCTTATTATGCTGACAGCGAGAAGGGCAATTCTACGCTCGACAAGATGTTCGACCTCCAAGAGAGTACCTATTGGCAGACTGAGAAGGGAGCCAATTTCCCACATCTCTGCATCGTGGATATGGGTAAGGAGATGACCATCTCAGCCTTCGAGTATCTGCCTCGTGCTGAGCAAGGCGCACCAGGAAGTGTGAAAGGCATCAAGTTCTTCGTGAAGAAGTAGAAGAGTACCATCTTCTTGGAGAAGCGAGCGCATTGCCTACTCATAAATGGGGATTTTCGAGAGAAAGTGAACAATTTAACAGTTTTCTTTCTCTTATATTGAAATATTTTTGTAATTTTGCAGTCCCAAACCTTCAAGGAGTCTTGGGACTGCATTTTTTATGCCAGTTCCTATTGGAGAATTGAGTCAGACATACTTCTGATTTTTCCTTTCTTCCATGAGGTGAGGCTAACTATCAAATCAACAAAAAAAACAAAGGATGGCAAATAAGAAGAAAATTGCAATCGCTGTGGGCATCGGAGCTGTAGTAGGCATCGGAATGACGATCTTGGCAGGCTTAGGGCTTGGCAAGAAACAGGGCGGTGCGTATCTTGGAAAGTGCCATTGTAAGAAATAAAACCCAGTCACATCTGTGATTGGGCTTTTTTGTTTCTAGATGTTTTGAGAAAGGCAAATTTGAAAGTGTGTATTACATTATATATAATTAGGGTCTGCTGAATTAATTTCGAGTCACAGACAGAGGGTAGCAGACGTAGACCCTCATAGTGACGATAATGATGAAAAAACGCCAGATTTCGGT
>ERZ780095.372-NODE-372-length-14116-cov-3.59711_pt1 | contig 14116 bp, 16 predicted proteins | sample MGYA00511574_ERZ780095 | MGnify/ENA primary metagenome ERZ780095 (study PRJEB29588, sample SAMEA2153837) | human gut metagenome | biome: human gut; feature: human-associated habitat; material: faeces | place: Denmark | collected 2008/2010 ...
ACATATTCTACAAATGTAAAATTTGAGAATTATGGAAATTATTACTTCTTTTTTTCATTAGAAATGAAAGATGAAAATGGAGAAAATAGAAAAAAAGCTATAAAAATTAATAGAAAAACAGGAAAGCCATTTATTATTGATGAATGGCAAGAATCACCATATTGGATTGTACTTGTTATTCAAGACAATTTTGAAGTACCAAATTGGGCAAAAGACAAAATTTACTATCAGATTTTTGTAGATAGATTCTACAAAAGTCAAAATGCAAATCAAAAGAAAATACCAGGCAGGAAATATCGTAATTGGGCAGAAATGCCTGATTGGAGAAAAGATGAGACTGGAAATTATCATAACAATGATTTCTTTGGAGGAAACATCAAAGGAATTGAAGAAAAACTAGAATATCTAAAAAGCTTAAATGTTGGTGTTATATATATGTCGCCAATCTCTGAAAGCGGACTAAGATATGATAGGTATGCTGCTACAAACCATATGCAAATAGATCCAAATGCAGGAACATTTAAAGACTTAAAAAGCCTTAGTGAAAAGGCTCATAAGATGGGAATGTATATTGTTTTGGATGTAGCATTCAATCATTGTAGTGATAAGAATCCAATTTTCCAAGAAGCTATGACAAATCCAAATTCAAAATATCGAGATTGGTTTTACTTTGATGAAAAGGGAAACTATAGATATTGGTATAACGAATTTAAAGATATGCCATTGTTTAACCAGTATAATAAAGAATTTCAGAAGTATATTTATGGAGAAAATGGAGTAGTAGAACTTCTATCTGAATATGTTGATGGATTCAGATTAGATGTAGCAGAAGAACTACAACCGTTTTTCTTAGAAGGAATTCGCAACAAAGCCAACGAAAAATGTAAACACATTATAATTGGCGAGTACTGGAATAAAGTAAATTGCGATATTTTAGGTAGGTCAGTAGATACTATCACTAACTATTCTTTTACAAATGCAGTGTTCAAATATGTAGCATATGGTGAAGATGAACCATTTAAATTGCAAATAGAGGATAGATTGGTATCATATCCTCAAAACACCATTGACACTATGCTAAACTCTTTGGATACACATGATATTGTTCGAGCATTAACAATGTTAAACGGACAATATATGAGAAACGATTATAGAGATATATGGAAAATGGATGAAGATCCTTCTCCATGGCACTATAATACGCCGACAGGAAGAATATTTGACACAGAAGGATTCAGAAGGTTTGAATATGAAAACGATAAGTTGACTGATGAACAATATGAATCTGCAAAAAGAAAGTTAAAAATTTCAGCAATGATAATGTATTTACTTCCAGGATGTCCTTGTATGTTTTATGGAACAGAAGTAGGATTACATGGATATAAAGATCCATTTAATCGTAAGTGTTTTCCATGGGATAATATGGACATGGAATTGTTAGAATTTTTTAAAAAGCTTTTTAAGTTCAGAGCGAACTGTAAATTAGCAGGTAGTAAGTTTGAAGTGTTGCACATAGATAAAAACATATTAATGTTTAAAATGTGCAATGAAAAAAATGATGTTTTGGTAGCTGTAAATAGAACAAATCAAGAAATCAACATAAAAATTCCAGAAGAATTTGAAAGTGAAAGTTCAAAAGATGAGTTCAAAATAAATGCTACGAAAGAAAAATTAGGTCCATTTGGTGGAATTGCAATCTTGAAGTAATGTCTAAGGGAGACCAGATTAGTATGGTCTCTCTTTACTTGTATAAAAATAAAATCAAATTACATTTTTTAATTAAAAATTTTTTATAGATAAATATTAAAACTTAAAAAACTATATCTATTGTAAATATTTATAAAATATAGTATAATTAGCAAGTAAAGTAAAGGAGAGAATATAAAATGGATAAAAAAAGAATATTAACAGGAGATAGACCAACAGGAAAATTACATATAGGACATTATTTTGGTTCATTAAAAAAGAGATTAGAAATGCAAGAAAGCGGAAAATATGACCCATATATACTAATAGCAGATGTTCAAGCATTAACAGATAACTTTAATAATCCAGAAAAAGTAAGAAAAAATATAAGAGAAGTAGCAATGGATTACTTATCAGTTGGAATAGACCCAAAAAAAACAACAATTTATATTCAATCAATGATACCAGAAGTTGCTGAACTAACAGTATTCTATTCAAATTTAGTAACAATAGCAAGACTTCAAAGAAACCCAACAGTAAAAACAGAAATTGCACAAAAAAGAGATCTATTCGGAGAAAGTGTAACATATGGATTTTTAGGATATCCAGTTAGTCAAGCAGCAGACATAACGGCATTTGAAGGAGAATTAGTACCAGTAGGAGAAGATCAGTTACCTCTAATAGAGCAATGTAGAGAAATAGTTAGAAAATTTAATAGTATCTATGGAGAAGTTTTAAAAGAACCAGAAGCAGTATTATCAAGTAGAAAAAGAATAAAAGGTTTAGATGGAAATGAAAAAATGGGAAAATCATTAGGAAATGCCATATATTTATCAGACAGTGAAGAAGAAATAACTAAAAAAGTAATGAGTGCAATAACAGATCCTAATAGAATAAAAAAAGATGACTTAGGAAATCCTGATATATGTATGGTTGCATATTATCATAACTTATTTAGCACAAAAGAAGAAGTAAAAACAGTATGTGAAGAATGTAAAGCAGGAAAACGTGGATGTGTAGCTTGTAAAAGACAATTAGCTAAAAACATAATAGAAGAATTAAAACCAATAAGAGAAAAAAGAAAATATTATGAAGAACATCCAGAAGAAGTAGACAAAATTTTAATAGAAGGAACAGAAAAAGCAAGAAAAACAGCAAAACAAACAATGAAAAAAATAAAACAAGCAATGAAATTGAATTACTTTGAATAATGAGACATCAGGGACAGGTCTTAAATGTCTCATTAATTTAGTAGAATAAAGTCGAAAAATGTAATAAATAAAAATCGATATAAAAATGAGACATTTAAGACCTGTCCCTGATGTCTCAAAAGGAGAAAAATATGTTTACAGATTATACAAAGATTATAATTAAGTCAGGTGATGGTGGAAATGGAGCAGCAACTTTTCGTAGAGAAAAATATGTAGCTGCAGGAGGACCTGATGGCGGAGATGGTGGAAATGGCGGAAACGTTTATTTTCAAGTAGATAAGGATAAAAATACTTTGATTGATTTTAGATATAATAGAAAATTTAAAGCTAAAAATGGAGAAAATGGAAGCGGAAGTCATTGTAATGGAAAGTATGGAGAGGATTTGTATATTAAAGTTCCAATCGGTACAGTTGTAAAAGATGTTGAGACAGGTAAAGTTGTTGCCGATTTGTCTAAGCCAGGTCAAACTGAATTAATATTAAAAGGTGGTCGCGGAGGAAGAGGAAATTCTCATTTTGCAACAGCAACAAGACAAGCACCTAGATTTTCAGAAGATGGAGAAAAAGGAGAGGAAAAAGAACTTATATTAGAACTAAAATTGTTAGCAGATGTAGGTTTATTAGGATTCCCTAATGTAGGAAAATCAACATTTTTGTCAGTTGTTACTGACGCTAAACCTAAAATTGCAAATTATCATTTTACAACAATAGTTCCTAATTTAGGAGTAGTAAAAACCAAAAATGGAGATGGATTTGTTATAGCAGATATTCCAGGAATTATTGAAGGGGCAAGTGAAGGTGTAGGACTAGGAATACAGTTTTTAAGACATGTTGAAAGAACTAGATTGTTATTACATTTTTTAGATGTTTCTGGACAAGAAGGAAGAGATCCAGTAAAAGATTTTTATGCAATTAATGAAGAATTAAAAAAATATAGTGAAAAGTTATCAAGTAGAAAACAAATAATAGTTGCAACTAAATTGGATGCTATGCAAGATGATTCAATTTTAAAAGAAGTAGAAAAATTAGCTAAAAAAGAAAAACTAGAATTATACAAAATATCATCAGTAACAAAAGAAGGCGTTCAAGAATTAATAGATTATGTTGATAAAATGTTAAAAACACTTCCAAAAGAGGAATTAGTAGAAATAGAAGATAGAAAAATATATACTTTAGAAGATAAGAAAGATGAATGGAAAATAAGAGAGCAAGATGGAATATTCTATGTTACAGGAAGGGCAGTACAAAGACTAATGGGAAGAGTGAATATTGAAGATAATGAGTCAATGTATTATTTACAAAAGTGTCTAAAGAATATGGGAATAGAAGCAAAATTAAAAGAAATGGGAGTGTGTGAAGGAGATACAGTAATACTAGATGATTGGGAACTTGAATGGTACGAATGAGACATTTAAGACCTGTCCCCCTTGTCTCAAAAGTTGTTTTATAAAAAGGAGTTGGAAATTTAAATGAATGGAGAAAAAAGAAAAGATTATTTAGAATGGGATGAATATTTTATGGCAATTGCAAAATTGTCTGCTATGAGAAGTAAAGATCCGTCTACACAAGTTGGAGCATGTATTGTTAGTAATGACAACAGAATTTTATCAATAGGATATAATGGAGCTCCAAATGGATTTAGTGATGAAAAATTCCCTTGGGGAAGAGATGGAAAAAATCTAGATACAAAATATCCATATGTTTGTCATGCAGAGCTAAATGCAATTTTGAATTATAGAGGAAGTAAAAAAGATTTAGAAGATGCTAGAATTTATGTTGATTTATTTCCATGTAATGAATGTGCGAAGATTATTATTCAATCTGGAATTAAAGAAGTGATTTATTTATCAGATAAATATGCAAATTCAGAAAATAACATTGCCTCTAGAAAATTATTTGATGAATGTGGAGTACAATATAATAAAATTAAATTAAAACAAGAAAGAGACATAAATATTGAATTAAAATAAATATAGCAAAATTGAAATGTATAAAGGTGTAATATATTATTTTATTAAGTAATATATTACACCTTAAATTATTATTATTAAAAATTAATTAATTAATTACAAGAAAATTATTTAAAATTTTTTTTCATTATAATTCCATTATTATTGTTGTAATATTTTTTTCTAACACCTAATTTTTCAAATCCAAGTTTTTCGTATAAGTGAATTGCCGGTTTGTTTTGTTCATTAACTTCTAAAAAAAGGGTAGATATATTTAAGTCTTTAGCAAGTAAAATTAAATTTTCTAAAAGTAAAGTGCCAATACCTTGGTTTCTATAAGTTTTTTTTATTACTATATTCATAATATCAGCTTGATCAAAAATTTTTTTTAGTCCAGCAAAGCCAATAATTTCATTATTGATTTTTCCTATAATGTAGCTAGAATTCTCATTTTCTACTTCTTCTTTTAATGTTGAAAAACTCCAAAAGTCATCAAAGTCAGAAATAAGAATTTCCTGCAATTCATTTAAATGATTTAAATTCATTTTTTCTATTTTAATTGCCATATAAAATATCCTTTCAAATATAAAATAATAATTATTTTATTTATGTTCTCTTTCTTCTAATTGCCTTTGAGCTTGAGGCTTTTTTAAATATAATGGCAATATTTCTTCTGAATTAATTCCTAGTTTTGATTTTTCAAATCCTGCAATACCTAATGAAATAGAATTTAAAATATTAAACTCATGAGAAAAAAATTCAGCTTCAGAAAAGGTTGATTTAATTTCGTCTTTATAAATTTCAGATCCATTTCCAACAAAATAAATAGAAGAGTTTGCTAACGTATCTTCACAATAACTTTTTAAGATGGCTAAACAAGAATTAACACTTTCTGCTTGAGGTTCTATAAGAATTTCGAAAGTTTCATTTTTCTTTTCGTATAATGCAAAATAGCAATTATTATTTTTACAATCGATAATACTGCATACTACATCATTGTCTTTTATATTTTCTAAAACATTATATGCTAGAGATGTTAAAGAACTGATTCCAACACATGGAATTGATGAAAAATCACAAAAAGCTTTTGTAGTTGCAATACCAATTCGTAAACCAGTAAAAGAACCTGGACCTATATCACAAGTTATTAACTCTATATCGTTTAAACTTAAATTAGTTTGGTTAAAAGCATTTTCAATCATAGGCATTAAATTTTCAGAATGTGTTCGTCCTGTATTAGTATCAAGACTTATAATAGATTTTTTATCTTCTAAAATAGAAACTCCACATACATCACTTGCCGTATCAATACTTAATATTTTCAAAATAAATCCTCCTTTGATTCAATTATTAAAATTCTATTATTTTCATTTTTATCATCTTTTTTAAAAGTAATATGAATATAATCATTAGGTAAAGCATCTTCAATTAATTCTCCCCATTCAATTAAACAGATACCATTTTCAAAATATTCTTCGCCACCTATTTCGTAAAATTCAGAAGAATCGCTTAATCTATATACATCAAAATGATAAATATTAAGATCATTTTTTTTATATTCATTTACTATAGTGAATGTAGGACTAGATATTTCATTTTCTAAACCAAAATAAGACAAAAAACCTTCTGTAAATTTTGTCTTTCCAGATCCTAGTTCACCAGTTAAAACAACAACATCTTTTGGTTTTAATTTTGCTGCTAATTTTTTTGCTAATTGTTTTGTATCAGCTTCATTCTTTGATATAAATTCATATTGCTTCATATTTGCCTCCAATAAATATATTTGACATTAAACATTATAATATAAAAAATAAAAAAATTCAATGAAAAGGGTTGATAAATTAAAGGTATTGTAATATAATCGTAATATATTTGTAACGAAAAAGAAACAAAAAAAGATTGTGAGGAAAAAAGCATGTTTAAAATGGGGTTAGGACAAGATATTGGTATTGATTTAGGAACTGCAACGGTAATTGCCTATGTAAAAGGTAAAGGAATAGTATTAAGAGAACCATCTGTTGTGGCAGTAGACAATAACACAGGAGAAGTATTAGCAGTAGGACAAGAAGCAAGAAGAATGCTTCGGAAGAACACCTGGAAATATAATAGCAACAAGACCTTTAAGAGATGGTGTAATATCAGATTATACAGTAACAGAAAAAATGTTAAAATATTTTATTAATAAAATATGTGGAAAATTTATATTTGCACCAAGAATTATGATATGTATTCCTTCACAAGTAACAGAAGTAGAAAAAAAGGCCGTTATTGATGCAGCATCACAAGCAGGAGCAAGAAAAGTATATTTAATAGAAGAACCAATAGCAGCAGCAATAGGAGCAGGAATAGATATTTCAAAACCATGTGGAAATATGGTAGTAGATATTGGTGGAGGAACAACAGACATAGCAGTTATTTCTTTAGGAGGTTCAGTAGTAAGTACTTCATTAAAAGTTGCTGGAGATAAATTTGATGAATATATTGTAAAATATATAAAGAAAAAATATAACATTATAATAGGAGAAAGAACAGCAGAAGATTTAAAAGTTAATATTGGATGTGTATTTCCAAAAATACAAGATACAGAAATGGAAATACGAGGAAGAGACTTAGGTACAGGATTACCAAGTACATTAAAAGTACGTTCAAGTGAAATGTTAGAAGCATTAATAGAACCTGCAATGATGATTGTAGAAGCTGTTCATTCAGTTTTAGAAAGAACACCACCAGAGTTAGCAGCAGATATTAGTGACAAAGGAATTTATATGACAGGTGGAGGATGCTTAGTAGATGGACTAGACAAATTATTACAAGAAAAAACAGGAATAAATGTTATGATAGCCCAAGATACAGTATCATGTGTAGCATTAGGAACAGGAAAAGCACTAGATAATTTAGATGCTTTAGAGGGAAAAGCAAGAAGATAAAGAAATGTCGCAAGAGACTTACTCATGCGACATTTTATAAATTTATTTCAAGAAAGAGAGAAAAAAATGGAAAATAAAATAGAGCAATCAAAAGAAAAAGTAGCGTTTATTACATTACGGGTGCAAAGTAAATCAATATGAAACAAATGCAATGATTCAAAAATTTATAGAAAATGGATATAAAATAGTAGAAAATCATGAAAAAGCAGATATATATATTATCAATACATGTACAGTAACAAATATGTCAGATAGAAAATCAAGACAGATGCTTAGAAGAGTTAAAGAATTAAATTCAAAATCAATTGTAGTAGCATGTGGATGTTATGCACAAGTAGCGAAAAAAGAATTAGAAAAGATAAAAGAAATAGATTTAATTTTAGGAAATAATGAAAAAGGCGAAATTGTAGAACATGTAGAAGATTATATAAAAAATCAAGAAAAAATAAACATAGAAGATGTAATGCAACAAAGAGAATTTGTTGATTTTGGAAATGTTACATATACAGAAAAAACAAGAGCTGTTATTAAAGTACAAGATGGATGTGATAGATTTTGCTCTTATTGTATTATTCCATATGCACGAGGAAGAGTAAGAAGTAGAAAGCCAGAAAATGTTTTAGCTGAAATTAGAAAAGTTGCAGAAGAAGGAATAAAGGAAGTTGTAATAACAGGAATACATGTAGCATCATATGGAAAAGATTTTAAAACAGAATATAAATTAATTGATTTATTAGAAGAAATAAACAAAATTGAAGGAATTGAAAGAATCAGATTAGGATCAATTGAACCATTACTAATAAATGAAGAGTTTATGAAAAGACTTATAAAACTAGAAAAGGTATGTCATCATTTTCACCTTTCTTTGCAAAGTGGATGTGATGAAACTTTGAAAAGAATGAATAGAAGATATACAACACAACAATTTAGAAATATAGTAGAATGTTTAAGAAAATATTATGAAGATGTTATACTAACAACAGATATAATAGTAGGATTTCCAGGAGAGACAGAAGAAGAATTTAACGAAACATATGAGTTTCTAAAAGAAATTAAATTTTATAAAATGCATATATTTAAATATTCTCCTAGAAAAGGAACAAAAGCAGCACAAATGAAACAACAAATTGATGGAGCAAAAAAAGAAGAAAGAAGCCATAAATTAATAGAGCTATCAGATGAAAATGAAAAAAGTTATAATAAAAAATATGTTGGAAAAACAGTAGAAGTGTTATTCGAAGAAAAGAAAGATAACTATTATAAAGGACATACTAAAAATTATTTGTTAGCATACCTATCAGAAGAAAATGTAAAAGATATAAAAATTGAAAATCAAATAATAAAAGTAAAATGTATAGAAGGCACAAAAGAACACATTTTAGTAGAAATGTAAAATGTAACAAAAATGTAACAATTATGTAATAAATATTTAATATGAAAAAGCATAAAAATACTTGAATATAATTTAAAAATATAGTATAAATAAATTAACATTATGAAATAAATACAAAGGAGGAATAGAAATGGCAGATTTAGGTCAAGAAACAAAGATAGATGGAGTTTTTGGAGGAGTTGCATTTAATAATCAAGTAGAAAATGCAGTAGAGAATACAGCAGAAAACATTCAAAATGCAGGAACAATAAGAAATAATAATTTACCAGTAAAAGTTGGATTTTGGAATAAGTTTAAAGCTTTTTGGTTACAAGAAATAGACTGGAACAAAGAAATTAAAGTAGAATTAACGCCATATCAACAAAAAGTAGAAGATGAAATAAACGATTTTTTACACCAAGAAGTAACATGGGAAAAAGTTCACGATCTTTTATTTAAAGAAATAAGATTTGGAAAGAAAAAATAATTCGTAAATTTTGTAATATATGTGATTGTAAATTTTTTATGAATTAAAATAAAAGTATAGCGTAATGAAAAAAAGTATGCTATACTTTTTTTGTTATATATTAGGAAAAATAAAAAACAATATAAGCATAAAAAGAAAGGAGGAATAAGGATGTTTTTAGTAAAATAGAAAACATCTAAAATGGAAAATGGCAAAAAGTAAAACTGTATTTGTTTGTAGTGAATGTGGAAATGAATCAAGTAAATGGCTTGGCAAGTGTCCAGCATGTAATAGTTGGAATAGTTTTTATGAACAAAAAATAGTAGAAACTAAAAACAAAGATATAGTTGATAAAAAAGCAAGTACTCCTCAAAAATTAAATTCTTATGAAGCAAAAGAAACTTTAAGAATACATACTGGTTTTAATGAATTAGATAGAGTCTTAGGAGGAGGGTTAGTAAAAGGTTCTCTAATTTTACTTGGAGGAGAACCAGGAATAGGAAAATCAACACTAATCCTACAAATATGTGATAAAATTAAGGGAGACGGAAAAGTTTTATATGTTTCAGGAGAAGAATCAGCAGAACAAATCAAACTAAGAGCTGATAGGCTAGGAATTAATAATGAAGATATTTTATTTTTAGGAGAAACAGATATAGATATAGTAAACCAAGCAATTATTAATGTTAATCCTAAATTAGTTATTATTGATTCTATTCAAACTATGTATTCAGATGAAATAACAGCAGCAGCTGGAAGTGTTAGTCAAGTAAGAGAAATTACACGGACAAGTTATGAGAGTATGTAAATCGAGAGCAATTACAACTATAATTATAGGGCATGTTACAAAAGAAGGAAATATTGCAGGACCAAGAGTTTTAGAACATATGGTAGATACAGTATTATATTTAGAAGGAGAAAGATACTTTTCATATAGAATATTAAGAGGAGTAAAAAATAGATTTGGTTCAACAAATGAAATTGGAATGTTTGAAATGCAAGAAAAAGGAATGTGCGAAATAACAAATCCATCAGACATATTAATATCTGAGAGAGATGATAATCCAGCTGGTTCGTGTATAGTATCAAGTATAGAAGGAACAAGACCAATTTTAGTAGAAATACAAGCATTAACTTCACAAACAGTATTTGGATATCCAAAAAGAACAGCAAATGGAATTGATTATAATAGATTATCTCTATTAATAGCAGTATTAGAAAAAAAGGCAGGTTTAATGCTTGGCTCACAAGATGTATACTTAAATGTAGTAGGAGGATTAAAAATAAATGAACCATCAATTGATTTAGGAATTATGATGGCTACAGCATCAAGCTTTAAAAATATAGCAATTCCAAAAGATATGATAATAATAGGAGAAGTAGGCTTAACAGGAGAAATTAGAAGAATTAATTTAATAGAAAAAAGATTAAAAGAAGCAGAAAAATTAGGATTTAAAAGTTGCATTATTCCAGAAAGTAATAAAAAAGACTTGAAAGAAAAATATAAATTAGATATAATAGGCGTTAGAAATATTAATGAAGCAATGAAAAAGATTGGAATCAAGTAGAAAATCGCTCAAAAGTGAAGAAGGGAGAAGTTATCATTGAGAAAAGGCAAAGAAGATAATATTACAGAAATTTTAAAATTGATTGCACCAGGAACTCCTATACGAGATGGACTAGAAAATATATTAAGAGCAAGAACAGGAGCATTACTATTAATAACTGATAACAATGAAGTATTAAAAGAAGTTGTTGATGGTGGTTTTACAATTAATGAAGAATATACATCATCTAAATTATATGAACTTGCTAAAATGGATGGAGCAATTGTCTTGAGTGGAGATTTAAAAAGAATATTATATGCCAATGCACAACTAATACCATCTCATGAAATTACAACATTAGAAACAGGGACAAGACATAGAACAGCAGAAAGAACAGCAAAACAAACAGGAGAGTTAGTAATTAGCATATCTCAAAGAAGAAGCATTATAACTATTTTTAAAGGAAATGACAGATATATATTAGAAAACACAGAAGCAGTATTAAATAAAGCAAATCAAGCTATACAAACATTAGAAAAATATAAGAAAGTGTTTGATAATAAATTAAACATATTAAATGAATATGAATTTAATGATATAGTTACACTAGAAAATGTAATTGTAGCTATACAAAGAGCCGAAATGGTTATGAAAATAGTGGAAGAAATACAAAGACAAATATATGAATTAGGCGATGATGGTAGACTAGTAAAAATGCAATTAGAGGAATTAATAGGTGGTCTTGAAAAAGAAGAAGAACTAATAATAAAAGATTACATAGTACCAACAAAGAAAAAAAGAACAGTAGAAAAAATAATAGAAAGCTTAGAAGAATTAAGCTATGAAGATTTATCAAAAGAAACAGTAATTGCTAAATTATTAGGATATGGAAATTTTGATAATTATGATGAAGTCGCTGTTTATACCAAAGGTTATAGGATATTAAATAAAATTCCAAGAATGCCATCAAATATAGTTGAAAACTTAGTAGATTCATTCAAATCTTTTCAACATATTTTAGCAGCAGACATCGAAAGCTTAGATGAAGTAGATGGAATTGGAGAAGTAAGAGCAAGAACAATAAAACAATCATTAAAAAGAATGCAAGAACAATTTATTTTTGATAATTTAATTTAAGAAAGGAAAAAATAAGATGAAAAAAACAAAAAATATAATATGGATAATTGCCTTAATTTTAGTAATAATATTAATAGGAGCAATAGCATTTGGATATTATAAAAATGCAACAAATGAAGTTAAAAATCCTGTTGCAACAATGGAAGTAGAGGGATTTGGCACAGTAAAAATAGAATTGTACCCAGACAAAGCACCACAAACAGTTTCAAATTTTATTACATTAGCTAATAGAGGCTTTTATGATGGTTTAACATTTCATAGAATAGTAAAAGACTTTATGATACAAGGAGGAGATAAGCAAGGAACTGGAAGCGGGGCTGCTACACTTGCAGATTTAAAAGATGATGGAAGCGATACAGAATATTCTATTAAAGGTGAATTTATATCTAATGGGGTAGATAACAAATTAAAATTTGATGAAGGAGTTGTTGGAATGGCAAGAAATGACTATACACAACAATCATCATCATTAAAAGAAGAATCATATAATTCAGGAAGTTCACAATTCTTTATAATGACCAAAAATAATACTTCATTAAATGGATATTATACAGCTTTTGGTAAAGTAATAGAAGGAATGGATGTAGTGCATAACATAGAACAAGTAGAAGTAAAAGCAAGTGAAGATAGCAAAGAAAGTAGTAGTTCACAACAAGAAGTTAGCACACCAGTAAATCCAGTTAAAATTACATCTATTAGAGTAGAAACAAATGGAGTTGACTATGGATTACCAGAGACATTAACACCTTTTAATTATTCTACATGGCTATATAAACAATATGGAATAGATCCAAGTAGTTTAAGTAAAGAACAATAGAATAAAAAGAGTTATAATAAATAAAAAAGGTTTATAATATATAATTAATAAGTTTTAAAAATAGTGCTAACATAAAATATTAAAAAATTTGTAAAAAGAGTTGACAAATAGGGTGGAAATTGTTTATAATAATAAATGTGCTCGAGGTTTAAAGTGCACGTAAACAATGGTGGATGTAGCGTAGTTGGTTAACGCGCCAGTTTGTGGCACTGGAGACCGTGGGTTCGAGTCCCATCTTCCACCCCATTTAATTTTAAATATTGGGCTGTAGCCAAGCGGTAAGGCACCAGACTTTGACTCTGGCATGCGCTAGTTCGAATCTAGCCAGCCCAGCCATTCATATAAGCAACTTTCAGTTTTCGAAAGTTGTTTATTTTTTTTCCTCATAATTTCTTTTGCTTGTTCTTGGTGTTTTTTACGATTTTCTTCTTTTCTGTTAGACTTTTCTTGCTGATAAAGGGAGGACTTAGATAGAATACGGCTAATCTGACTAATAGATAAATTTACTTTTTTACTAATTTCTGATACGGTTAGTTTATCTTTAAAATACAAATTATAGATTAATTCATTTCGCTCTAGATCCATTTTTTTTCAGGGTAAATCAGCTCCTAAAGTTATAATGCAAAAATTTGCTAACATTTTTAAATATAGAAAACTTTATATAAAAATATTATAATTTGTATTGACATTTAACGTCATGCAAAGGTACTATATAAATAGAATAGTATTTTTAAAAATGCTAATAATAAAACAAAAGAAAGAGGTAGAAAAAATGGAACAAAAAAGAATGCAAAAAAACAGTAAGGGTATAACTTTGATAGCCCTTGTCATCACAATTATTGTACTTCTAATCCTTGCGGGAGTAACAATTGCGACATTAACAGGAGACAATGGAATATTAAATCAAGCAGGAAAGGCAAAAGATAAAACCACAGAGGCTGAGGCGATTGAAAGAGTACAAGTTGAAGTGGCAGGTAGCTATGGGCTAGATGGAACAATTGATA
>ERZ780095.379-NODE-379-length-14023-cov-8.52971_pt1 | contig 14023 bp, 13 predicted proteins | sample MGYA00511574_ERZ780095 | MGnify/ENA primary metagenome ERZ780095 (study PRJEB29588, sample SAMEA2153837) | human gut metagenome | biome: human gut; feature: human-associated habitat; material: faeces | place: Denmark | collected 2008/2010 ...
ACGACAAGCCCATTGGCAGAATTAAGTATGCACTAAATTAATTCCGCCAACAGGTAGGATTAACTATTAAATAGGCATCACTATATCTAGGAATCTCATCTACATTTGGATTTGCAATAATATCTTTTGCGTTCTTTGCAGAGTTGCAATTGGGACAAGCAAGACATAAATTCAAAGGTTCATACATCCATTGAGGATACAATGATTTTGGGGCAATATGTTCTATATGATAAAATCCCGTAGCTAAACTAACCTTCATACGACAATATGCACATTGTCCATTTTGAGCATCGTCATAGTATTCTTTCACATGATTTTTAAAAACTTTCAAACAAGATTTATCCCACTGGTCTTTCTGAGGTATTCCGCCTCCGATTGCACTACGAATAGCCCACCTGTCCTCATCAATCATCTCATATGGTGATTCTATCAAAAAATCAGACAATTCATAATCACTTTTCATCACGATACGTTTTTACTATTGTCGATATAATCTTCTTCATCGGATCCACATCATTCATATTACACAACACTTGAGACAAGAAGTTAATCTTATCGCTTATATCATTCGAACGAAGGTTACCTTGAGCTATACCATCAAGCAAATGTCCAACCATATCAGCCAAATAAATATTTCTAGTTGTTGACAATTTAAAAACTTTTAGTAGCACTTCATCTGCAGACCACCCATAAGTATCTTCCTTTATTCGTTCTGAGACAAGCTTACCTTCATCATTTCTATATAAATATGAAACACTAGATTTATATTTTGGCAAATCAGAAACAAGAAAATGAGAATGTGTTGCTATCAAAAAATGACATTTGCTATCTCTTAATGTCATATTTAATAGGTCTATCATTTGCATCTGCCAGTTTGGATGTTGGCTTATCTCAGGTTCATCTATTAACACCAAAGTGTGCCCAGACTCAGAAGCGGACAAAACTCCCGCAATAGTACAAAGCATTGCAAATTCACCAGAGCTTAAATCATTACACCCTATTTGCAGACCATCCCTATACAAAATACAGTCCACACTTGAAATCAGACCCAACTGACGAAGTTGATAAAGGTTTTTGAATTCATCCTTATTTTTAGAAATACAAGACCCATCCAAAGAAAAGAAATAATTATAATATTTATTTTTCAAATCTACTTTACGACAAGTTTCCTTATAAGTCTTATACAAAGACTGTTTTTCTTTAGCTGTCAGAGCCAAGAATTTATTAATATACCACTGTCTTCTAACAGAAGTTTTTGCGCCGTTTAAATCTTCCACATAACTAGCGAAAGAATCAAAAGAAACATTTGAAGCTATAACTTTAATTTTCAACTTTAATTGAAGCCTTGGTTCATATCCTACAAATTGGAAAACATCTCTTAGTTTCAAGATTGTTTCAACTTTTCGCAATCTCAAGACTGTATCAAGCATTTGAAACAATGTATTTGCAGAAGAGAAGATATTACTAGAAGCCCTTGCTCCTACATAAGTATAAAAAGGCACATCATACTTGTTCTTTTTAGCAGAAGCTGAAAGCGTGTTTTTGATTGGGAACTTGTCGGAAATTCCAAAGCAGGAAGCTACCAAATTAGGAACAGGAAAAATATTTGGACGTGTATCAAGTCCATTGACAAGGAACTTTTCTTCATCTAAACTTCTTCTAATATCATAAAGTTGATTTTCCCATAAAAAAGACACACCATTCACCAAAATATGTTTAGGTTTTCTCCTAAGCCGTTTTGCCGAAAAATCCATACCCATATTCTTATATTCATTCAAATCGACAAAAAAGTCTATTAGCTCTCTGAACAAAGAACTTTTTCCCACACCATTTACGCCAATAAACAAAGAAAATTGGTCTTTAGACCCATCTTCTAATTGTCTAAAATGGGCAGCAATCTTTATGTCAGTCTCATACTTCCCATCAACGCACACACTTATCGACAGCAAGCGGAATAACCCTTCTCTATACTTATCTTCTTCATCAAGCAAAGGTACATCCAAATTAACTAATCGAGAATTCCATAATATACAGTCTATTCTATCTCGCTCTGGTTTATAATCTGCAAAATTTTCCAAGCATCTAACCATACCTTTATCTATCTGACATTTTTCCACATCAGAAATCAGATAGCCATACCCAGTTAGAATATCTACCAATTTTTCTAACGGATAATTTAATATTTTTGATAACTCTAAAACATTCATATTTATATTGTAACATTTTAAAATTGTGCTTTCCAATCTAGATAATTTTTCTGTAAAACAGAGAATGGCAATCGTTTATCCACGGGAAACAATTTCTTCTCATGTTCAAGAATTTCTTCCGGTGTAAATACAAACTTAACTATCCTGCAAGGATTACCTACAACTACAGCATAAGGGGGAATATCACCTGACACGATACAACCTGCACCAATAATACACCCACGTCCAATATGCGCTCCATTTAACAAGGTTACATTAATGCCTAGCCAGACATCCTCCTCAACGACAATTTCCTTGTCATACCTATTGTCAGGAAAGAGTTTGTCCTTAACCTTGTCTGACACTTCATGCTTCCACATGCCTTTCACAACAGCATGATTTCCTGGACAGACACACAGATTATAAGAAGAAAAACTACCTTTCCTCATAATGAACTTTGCACGTGTATTCAATATCATCGCCCCCCCAGGTATGCTTGTGTTATCCTCCATATACAAATTTCTCTTATTAAAGACAATTGTATCAGGTGATAAATATGCACTTTTCGACAACATTCCATACTCTGCATTTCTGCTAACATGAAAGAGTCTATCTACTTTTAATCGCAGCCATTTTTTGAAACTTATAGGATTCATGTTTTCAATATTTGCAGTTAGTCCAACAATGTTTGCAACTGATGAAAGATTTCATCATTATTGTAGCTATATTTTGAGATGCTATTTAAAACATTATCATAAATATGTTCCCTGTTTTGAACAACATTCAATAACAAATCAGCCATTTTATCTATGTCAACGATAAATCCACAATCTTCATTCACTACCTCATAAGCAGCTTTGAAAGAATTTGCTACAATAGGAGTATGCAAAATCTTTGCCTCATTAAGAACATAAGGATATCCCTCCGATTTTGATGGACAAACCATCAAGTTTGCCTTGTTTATATAAGGATAAGGATTGTCTTTTTGTCCCAACAAAACCAATTCTTCCGCCACTTGACATTCTTCTATTTTATTTAGCAATAAACGTTTATAATCTTCATTGAAAGATGCTCCCATTATAAACCATTTAAAGCCCTGCGCTCCATGTGATTTCATATTTTTGATAATCTCTGGTATTACATGAAAGTTTTTCACGTCATCCAAACGACCTACTGATAGAATTTTAAAACCATCATAGTCAAACTTCTCATCATCAATACTTTCTTTTGCTTTACTTTGAATATCAAGAGAGTTCAATGGATTATAAATCTTTACACACTTAGACTCAAAACCTGGCAAGCAACGTTGGAAATAAGCTTTTACTTCATTGGAAACACATACTATACGTGTAAATTTGTCATAAACATTTTTATTTTCCACTTCTGCTTCCTTCTTAGACAACAAAGAGAAAAATGAATGTAACCAAGCAATCTTAATCTTGGCCTCAAACAAAGAGGCATATTTTGTTGTTGGACCTTCTTGAAATCCTATAATTACATCAAACTTATTATTCTTTTGAATGATGTTTGCCTCATGTACATCACAAAAATGAGACAAACCTGGGAATATACTCACTGCCAACCTATACATTTTTCTTGTAATTGGATTGACCTTTATAAGCGTATTAAAACAAAAATTCTTCAACAAGTATGGAGAGAATCTACTAAAATAATATCCCTCTCTCCTTGCACTAGTATGACAAAAAATAGAAACGTCATAATTAGTCTTGTCGAGTAACGCCAAATAGCTTTCCAACGATTTGTTGGTTCCGCCATGTGCAAAATCAGGAATTATAAAAAGTATCTTTTTCATATCCTTAGTATTTAATTAATTCATTTTCTCTACAAGAAGTCTCATTTGCTCCAAATGATAAGAAGGCACTCCTTTACTTTTGCAAAATTCATACAAGGATGGCAACAACTTGATAAACGTACACTTTGGAAATAAATAGCCATTATAGAAAACTGTTGAAGTATTAAAGAAAAATATTCCCTCAAAATGTATATTTAACAAGAAGTATTCAACTGGAACATTTACCTCAGAAGATAAAATCTTATACCTGATGCCCATTGTTTCTATAAGATTGATAGTCTTGGTTTTGTCTTCCTCAATATCTCTTGGATGAAATTTTACATATAATACACTATCCGCACCCAAATCCTTCAAGTTTTGCTTTATAACATCAAAATACAAAGACTTAAAACTTCTAGGCAGGACTTCGGTCATAGGGTCTGTAAGCAAAAGATAACGTTTTTCACTTACAGATGAATCGATATAGTTAGCTAGATATTTACTTAATTTTTCAGACACCATCGGTTGACAAACTAAGCACTTGTCATAATTCCGCGAATGAATATTTGGAACTACACTATAACGAGCATGAATCGGTAAACCGATATAGTAACAGTTAGGATTATTTCTCCAATAAGCAAAGCGAATGTGATAGAGAGGCATGAAATACAGACCATCAATAATGCTTTCTTTCATTTTTTCCATTAAGCCTTCACGTAAATGACACACACGAGGAACGTAATGGCTATAGCCTTCTTCAAAGAAATTGACGTCATAGCCTTTCTTGGAAAAAAGGACGGTCATGAAACGATAGGTTTGATTTTGAAAATCAGCAAGATAAATGGAATCTATTGACTCTGATTTCATCATCTTTTGTAGTTTTTTATATCTTTTCCATGTTCTCAATGCCGTTTTAAGAAGATTTACCCCTTGGTTATCCCAAGAGGGAAAATCACATACAGGACTCAACCTTTTCTTCCAAAGGCTATCAATTCTACACATATCATAAGACTTCAAGAAATCAGGATGCTTGGAGAAATAACTCTCCAATAAAACAGCATCCTTGATTTGCTCTTGTCTGACCAATTGCTGAGCTATAAGCATTTGCAATGGTGTTGCGACGACGAAAAGACTAGCCATAAGGTTAATACTTTATTCCCTCTTGAAGAATCCATTTCTCCGTTCTCTTGAGATCTTCCTCATCATGAACATCGAAACTTTCCTTTACCACAATTGGCTTGATGTTATTGCCCATGAATGTCCAAGGTTGCTGTCCTGCAACATCGCTATAAAGAGAGTTCTTTAAGTTGAGTGTCCAAAAGTTATGACACAAGACAAAATTCATCGGCAAATCCTGACGGTTAGTAGATATGTCTCGACCTTTGAAGTCAAACCAAGTTCCTAGGCATCCATCTTCACGCAAACATTTGCAGCGATATGGGTGGTGATCTTGCTCCAATAAAACAGGAACAGAAGCTGACAACTCTGGATTAGAAATCAAATTGTCGATTGACTCTTGAATCCATTCTTTCTTGACAATACCAGAATTGGCAAGCAATACGACCAAAATATCTGGTTCAACACCATCTTCCTTCATCAGCTTCAATGCGTGGACAATAGCATCAACATGCTGAGCCGTAGGCAATGCAAGTTCAGCAGGACGCAGAATCTTCTTATAACCACACTCCGCAGCAGCATTCAAGATTTTCTCATCATCACTACTGACATAAAAATCAGTAATTAATTCACAAGAACGAGCAGCCATTGCTGGATAGTACAACAACGGCTTTCCCAAAACAGGAAGGACATTTTTGTCCTTTAAGGTATTATTACCTCGACCTGTCAACAAAGCAGCGATTTTCATCTTACAAAGATTTTAAAATTTTATATAATATTGCATTCACATTCTTATTTCTAAGCATAGAAAAAGGTAGTCGTGATATGATCATTCCTAATGAGAAAGGCATCTTCCGACTTAAATGTGATTTAACTTCACACAATTCTTTGTCATATCGATCCAATATGGTGCTATCTGAAATTTTTAGGTAAAGCAAAAATCTTGCTAGCAAAGCATTGTATTGGAGTACACGATTGTCAGAAGTCGTTCTTTCTATCATATTGTGCATTAATGTTATACGTGACTCTAAACCATATTCCAAGTTCTTGGCAGTAGTTGTCACGGTGCTTCCTTCACGATTTGTGCGATAGAAATATGTTTTTTCCATACTAAAGCAGGCAGATTGCGCATAGATTCCCAACACAAATGAAAATTGGACATCTTCATAGATCACCTTACCCGGAAAATAAACATCATTTTCTAGAATCAAGGACTTTTTTATTAGCTTATTGACTGGTCCAGGAGGTATTCCTCCTTCTGGGAACAAGCTTTTACGCATCAACCATACCTTATCACAAACATAGGAAGGATAATCTTGGGGAGAAAACGATATATATCCTTCCATATCCGTCATACTGCATAACACATAATCAACATCTGGATGTTTTTTTACTTCATTGAACATCACCTCTAAACAGTTGTGAGAGAGGACATCATCAGAATCAACAAACAAGATATACTCCCCCTTGGCATTTTTCAAGCCAACATTCCTAGCTATACCCTGACGTTGGTTTCTTTCTTGTAAGATTACATGAAACTCGACTTTACTCTTGTCTTCTTTTATAAATTGTCGAATAACATATACACTTTTATCAGTGCTACAATCATCTACAAGAATGCACTCAACATCGCCTTGATATGTTTGAGCCGCAATACTGTTCAAACATTCCAAGATATAATCCTCAACGTTATATACAGGAATAATTATACTGACAGTCTTCTTCTCCATGCTTTTACTCTATATAAAAATTGTCTAAAGGCGCTTACATTCCATACTTTATATAAGTCTTTCTTCAGTTTCTTATCAGTAATCATCTCGAAGATATGAACTCGTACGTAAATATCTGCGCATTTTTTATATTCTAAAGGCGTTATATACTTTCCTCTAAGCAAATAATCAAGTATTTTTTTATCTTCACGCTGATTGATTCCTGTTGCACCAAACTTCTTGGTACTATTCGCAGGATGCATCCTATACTTATTAAGTCCCATCCTAGCATAAGCTACATCACCTTGCTCAGCCATTTCTATCCAAAACATCCTATCACCTGACGCTTTGAAGTCCCGATACACACCTTGCAATTGCAAAAGCATCTTTTTGCGAAAGACCGCAGAACTAGCATTTAATATACCTGTACCAGAACGCATTCTATCATGAATGAATTGGCAACCTTCTAACACAAGGTCTTCCTCACCTTGATAACCAATAGGCTTCCATAATCCATTTTCATTAAAAGCGACACTTTTACAAAACGCAACACTTATACTGGCACTCTTATCCAATAATGCAACTAATGCCTCCAACAATCTGTCATCACAGCTATCGTCACTTTCAGCAATCCAAATATAATCCCCTTTAGCTAACGAAAAACCCTTGTTCCATTGAACGAATGTAGATCCACTATTTTCATCATTATAAAGTATGTGCGAAACATGAGGATTCGAACGATATTTTTCAATAACTCTCCGACTAGCTCCCCCATCAGGAGAACAATCATCCAAAATGATGATTTCAAAGTTTTGATAACTTTGTGAAAGCACAGAATTTATTCGTTCATCCAAATATTTGGAATGGCAATAATTTGGTATAATAACTGATACCAAAGATTGACTTGTATCTAAAATCTTTCCCATTTAATTTGAATTTTTGATATATATAAAGGTACAAGAATACCTACTACGAAGTAAAGGATAAACCATCCTTGGCATGTGTATTCTTGTATCACAGGAAATTCCGCTAATCTTTCTATTGGTAGCCCATAAATCATAATTATGAGTAAAGACACCAATTTGAAAGATAGGAAATGCCATGTCAAGATTGGCAACGTCCTCATACCTACAAAGCGCAAGAAATCTGTCATTCTCTTGTCTAACTGGTTCCATGGCAAGCTATATACACACCATGTTCCCAATACAGCCGTTATCATATATGGCATAATCTTCCAAATCTGAAAATGAACCAATCCCATCTTCAAGGGGCAAAGAAAAGAACCCATAATCAGCAAAAATATTGATATAAGCATTTTCATTTTGCTAAATTTCGGCATCTTAAAAGTCGCAAATACATGACCAACCCAAAAGAATACCGCCGACATCAAACAAGTCACATCAATAGCCAATACTGAAATTGTTCGATTAAAATAATTCAACATTAAGCAACCTACAATGAGAATTGCCCCCCCACATAAGATGCAACAAGAATAGCTAAACTTTAGTATTTTGCTAATCATCGCCACAAAAAATATCATGAAGAATGCCATTAAAGAACCAAAAAACAAAGCCCTCAAAAACCAATATCCTCCCAATAGTTGTTCTTGCCCTTGCATTCGCATAAGAATTTCCGACAAATGATTTAAAACGTCACCCTGGGAATAGATACTTGATGTTTGCCCTTTAAAACCATAATTAGAATTGTAAATATTCAAAGAATACATCACATTATGTAATAGAAGAAACAAAACACTATACTTTATGTATGGCAACCATATTCCTTTAATCTTTCTGAATATGAACTGATGAGGTTCACCTAAATATTTTTCTTTGAGACAATAACCTGAGAAAAAGAAGAACAAAGGCATGTGAAACATATAAACAATAGGAATATCCCAAAACATAGAATGGCACAAAACCATCAACAGTATTCCTACCGCTTTAGTATATGTGATATCATTATTCATTATTATCTCTCTTAATACCAAGACGTGACTTAATCTTGAACACAACCTTTTTTCTCATTACGGAATCCAAGCCGATGAAGAAAACCAACAAGGCTGAGGACAAACAACACACAGAAGAGGTAACTATAAAATTAAGCCAACCTTCCTCCATATTATCTGCCAATAAATATGGAAGTATTGAAGCTAACACAATAAGAGCCAATGTTTTCAATGGCACATGTATCAAATAATATTTAATATCAAATCCAGAATACTTATTCAGAATCCATAAGTCGCACGCCAAAGCCATAGGAAAGGCAAAACAAGCAACTATGTATGAAGTAATTGGTGTTGCGCCCATTTTAAGGAATATATATGTCAGAGGTAATATTGACAAATAAGCGAAAGAAGAAGTGAGGTTTGGAAGTTTAATCTTTCCGAAAGCATGTATTCCATCACCAATAGGAAAATCAATGGCACGGAAAAACAACTCTATCATGGTAAGCTTTATAAAAGGAACAACATACTCAGGAATATTACCTAACCATAACTTTATCAAGAAATCCGTTTTAATAAAAACAGGCAATCCTACAAGCATCAACAGATAAGATGAATACTTTGCACTATTGCAAATTAAATGATTCATTCTATCATAATCACCTACAGCATAGAGTTTAAATATTTGTGGTCTTACTGCCGTCTGGAAGTTAATGACAAATCCACTCACCTGCCTACTTACTGTTGTCGCAATACCACGTGCCGCATTAACGACAGTAGAGAAAAACAAATTCAACAAGATGGTAATACCTTGGCTATTTGCCATAAAAGCAAACGTTCCAATTGCATTCCATCCTACATAATTCCAAATTTCTTTGTATAAAGGAACATCCCACCTCAGATGCATATTACATTCCTCAAATTTACGCAAGCAATATATACGATACATAAAGAACATCAAGATGCTAACTCCAAAATAAAATGTGGAATACATGATCAACTTGTCTGCATCTATATAAAGCAGCATAAATACAATTATCAGTTTAAATGCTGCATCCAAAATGCTCATAAAAGCGAAAGTTGACATTTTCTCATGCGCAGTAATACTTGCAATATAGGGTGTTTGTATTATGCCCAAGAAACTTGAAAATAGAGACAACTGGTATATATAATTTGCTGCAAACATTCTATCAGGGTCGATAGTCAGTTTGTAATTGACAAACCATAATCCCACCGTTTCACCAAGTAATAGCGTAACCAGTGCCAAAGCTATATGAATAGTTCCACAAGCCGAGAATATATTTCTCAGTTGCTTACTATCACCTTTTCCTAAACCTACAGTTAGAAATCTTGAAGTGCCCTGGCTCAATAAGGAACTAAAGTAACCTAGGAATCCCATGACACCTCCTACGACATTCATCAATCCGTAGTCGTGGACTCCGAGGGCATTAATGGTTACACGTGCTGTAAATAAGCCCAAGAACAAGAATACCAACATTCGTAAATATAAGTATAATGTGTTCTTTGCTATTCGTTTATTATTTTCTGTTGTTTGAGTTGACATATTTAAAGCAAACTTAAATTTGAAGGTCTCAAAGCTTGTTCTATAAATCTATAATTTTGATACCTTCTTCTTGATTTTTCTTCAAGATCAAGAGGTGTATCTTTAATTCGAAGTTGTTGAACCTTAAAGCGTCCTTCTGTTGGTGTGTCATCTACACAATCTTCTATTACAGCAACTATAACTTCTTGTATATTTTGCTTGTATGCATAGAATAAACGTGTAAGACCACTTATAACTACAAATTCATTTTCATGACATTCTACAATTGGTGGGGTTATAATAGAAGTTTTTCCATTAGCTAAAACAAATTCTGCCGGAGAAAACACTTCTAATTTTGCCTTACCATATAAACGAACCAATTCGTCCATTGCTCTGTATTTGTAACCATAGACAAAATCATGCATAAAAAATAAACTATTCATATTGACTCTTTTGAAAGAAATAATGCAATTACGGTATTGAACAACTGTCTTCAATTTTTGAATCATTACTACAGAATCAATTTTTTTAAGTATAATTTGAGACAAATCATAATAGTAACTTGTAAATTGATTATTTTTCAAAGAGCGTATAAAAACATTCGTAAATTTACTTTCAAGTTCTGAATTATAATATTGCGCTTTATAATCAACCCCAAATTTGCCTACTAAAATACTCTTCCATTTGTTTGATTTTTTAAAGAAGTAGCCTAAAACAGGCAAAGAATCATTTGTAACAAAAACATTTATACCCATATGTGACAATAATCTTACCACATAGTCTAATTCCATATTTCCATAAGGGCCTTTGTTCTGAATATAAATCGAAATTTCTTTGCTATTATTTCTCCATTTTAAAATGGTCAAGAATAGTTTGTAAACTTTTTTATAATTGTCAATTAAACATATAATTTCATCCTGCTTTTCACAACTACATGAAGCAACTTTCAGTAAATACTGATTGGAATGCATCGGTGTCTCTTTCGGCTCAAATTTTTGATGATAATTATTTAAAAATGCCAAAAAAGACTTTTTCCCTTCTTGTATTGAGGACTTAAAAGGTTTAGAATCTATATTCAATAAATCAAAATCCAACAATCCCATTTTTGTCCTTACTGGCACTACAAAAATATTATGATGAGTTCTCAATTGTAAGCTCGTGGCTCCTTCTGTAATAGTTGACATTATATCAGCAAGATAGTTTATCACATTGTTTTGCTTGCTATTTGGCTCTTCATAAGAAAGAGTGAAAGCCAAAATATTACTAAAGTCCTCAGAATTCTCTTCGAAAAAAGAAACAGGTAGATTTGACAACAATCCGCCATCAAGATAACGCCCATCTACTGGCTTAAAATAACCAGGAATCGCACATGAACAACTCACAGCTTTTGCTACAGACTCATTTGGATTGTCTTTCTTATTCCAAACTTTAACCGTATGTCCCTTAATGTCTGAAGCTATTATTGTCAACGGAAATTTCAAGTCACTAAAGCGAACTTGGGTGTCTATATTCAATATATGTTGCAGTTCTTTTTCAATGACATTTTCTAATATTTTTGCATCACACATTCCATTATCTAACAAAGTAGAAACAATAGCTGTAACCATAGATGGTTTTAAATGCATAAAGCATTTACCAAATAACTTAAGAAATTTCAAGCCGATTCTTCCCAAAATTCCTCGTTTCTTTTGTGCTTTAGCAATTAAATCATCGACATCCAAACTATCAATGAAATTCTTCATTTCCTCAACAGAAGCCCCTGCAGAAATTATTGCTGCAAATATTGAACCTGCTGAAGTTCCTGCAAATTCTGTAAAGCAAACTCCATTTTCCAATGCAGACTCATACGCACCAATGAAAGCTACAGCCTTGCATCCTCCGCCTTGAAAGACACCTTTGCTATTAATAAATTCATGATTTTTAAAATCCATTCTACTTTCTATTTCTTACGTAACAAATAATAGTCGCTTGGATCCAAGGTTGACCCAATATAAAAGTCTTTACTTTTAATTATTTGATTTAAATCACCTAAAGGAATGTGAACTGTTGGAACTACATAATGCTCATCTTCAAATGCTGGGATTTTATGCCATAAATCTGTAACAAATTTCGAAAAATTATTTGAATCATGGATTTCTTCATTATCTTTAACTTCTGTATATATTGCTATAACAGGCACACGCTTTGGAATAGAATATTGTAAAAAAGAATTAACATCACATCCATAAGTGCTTTTTGTATTAAATATTATAATCACTGACAATAACTCTGATTTTTCATCCACGTCTTTGTAGTAAAGGCTTTTACAACCTAACTGAGACAACAGTTTAGTTACTTGAGCTATATTGTCTGCATCAGACAGATAATCACCAACCAATGCAATAATCTTATCTTTATTCTCTTTCATACCTATATATTCTATGATTTGATAAGCTAACCTATATCATTGTTAGTATCCGCTCAACTCCGTATTGCATATCTCAAAATAATGTTGTATCTTTGCACGGCGGCATCATTTTCCTAATTTTGAAACAAAAATACGCAGTTTAGCCCTCCATCAGCACAAGCTAATGGAGGTTATACCTTAATTTGCCTAAATTTTAAATCCATTTTTATTGTTCCTCATCTTCCCAGAACTCAGGAAGAAGAGTATAAAGTTTATCTTCTGACATTGTCTTTATGCTTTCCAACACATAACAGAGCTATGCTCAGGATTTTTATTCAACACCTTGCAGGCACCGAACAACGACTACATCATCGCTGCCCGCTTGCAATCCACCATATCAAACCATCATTTATTGTAGTCATCAAAAGTTACAAACAGCCATATTGAGAACTTGCCATTTTAAATGATTTTTTATTCATGAGAAAATGCTCCATCATCATATAATTGTACATTATCACGAGAAGCTAATTTTTCCCTTCTTATATTATTAAAAACAGCAAATTTCTCTATTAACGTCTTGAACTTTGCATTTTCATCCTGCAAGCTGTTATAAAACAACATTAAGAGTTCATACTCTGAAAGCTGGGACCTGACAATACAGGCATAGTCGTACCTTTCCTCTTCTGTTTCAATAAGAGGAGACTCATTTACAAACTTAAAGATACGGTAAAGATGCCTGAAATAATGATCAAAGACCTCTATATCCGGAACTCTGGAATATTGATGCAAGCCTTTGCGCTGTAAATACGCCCCAACACCCCTGATATGTTCGTCAAAATCCAACTCTTTATATGTATAGAATTTAGTGAATACCATTCTTCCATCACACTCAAAGGGATCTCCACCATCAGGACAATCATAGTGCAAATTTCTTGTTATGGTCTCCTGTAAATTGAGCATATTGAAAAAAGTATTCTCAAAACGTTGAAGATTTAACGTCTTATTCTGCTTTTTGAATTCTATACTCTGCTGACGCAGTTCCTGTTTGGCTTCATCCAATTCTTCTCGCTGCATTCCCAACTCATCCTTTTGCATAATAAGGGTAACAATAAGACCTGCAAATGCTAAACCCGAGAACAAAGCATTAAGAGCACCAAAAGAATCACCGAACGTTCCTCTGACATTCCAATTTGACCAATGGGTACATACAAAACCTAAAGAAACGAAAAACAGCAATAAAACGAATAGTACCATAAGGATACTCCAAACAGAATACTTATTCATATTTTTAACCCGTTGGCGGAATTAATTTAAGTTGATAAATATGAGTAAAAAGTTGCACATAT
>ERZ780095.401-NODE-401-length-13582-cov-3.67894_pt1 | contig 13582 bp, 8 predicted proteins | sample MGYA00511574_ERZ780095 | MGnify/ENA primary metagenome ERZ780095 (study PRJEB29588, sample SAMEA2153837) | human gut metagenome | biome: human gut; feature: human-associated habitat; material: faeces | place: Denmark | collected 2008/2010 ...
TGGGAGGCGTGCGGCTGTCGGGTCAAAGCCGATATAGAATGTGGCTTTACCGCTGTTTACAAGCTCTCTGATTTCTTCTTCGTCCGTAACCTGAGCGATAAGTCCTCTGGCTACGAGTTCTTCATATACTCCCATATTTAAAAATTCCTTTCGATTTTTGTCAGTTAAACAATAATATTATAACATTATTTAATTTATAGTCAACCTTTCAGGCATGAGTTTTGGTGCAAATCTCACCGTTTTCAACTGTTATCATAACGGTTTTATCGCTGTCTGTCCGATAAACATTTTTGCACACGCTGTTAAGCAAGGCTGTTATATAGTAATCGGGAAGTGCCGTATCGTCAGCCGAAACGCTTATTACAGCGGTTTCGGGGCTTGCCTTTGCAAGAAAATCTTCACTTGAAGAATACTTACTGCCGTGGTGTGCAACCTTGAGAACATCGCATTTTAATTCTTTGTCGGAATTAACCATTGATTCTTCCCTTTTTGACGAAATGTCGCCTGTAAAAAGAAATCGCTTTTCGTCATATTCAAGCATCGTTACAAGTGAATTATCGTTTGTGTTGCCGAAGTCCTTTTTGGGTTGATAAAATTTAAAGGTCATATTTCCGATTTCAACGGGTTTGTCTGAAACCGGAATTACGGTTTTTATATTATTTTCTTTTATAGAATTAACAAGTTTTTCGTATTCTGGGGTTTTGTGGCTGTCGGAATATTTTCCGAAATAAACAACATCAGCACCGAAGTTATCTATTATATCGGGCAGCGAACCGATGTGGTCGCTGTCGGGGTGTGACACGATTACGGCATCAAGATGAGTTACCGAACTGCGTTTGAGATAGGCAGTAATTTTATCGGTCACAAGATTTGTTCCTCCGTCAATCAGCACGCTTTTGTCTCCGCATTTAATCAGCGTACAATCAGCCGAACCGACATTGATAAACGAAACAGAAAAATCGGACTCCATATCAGCTGAAATCCCAAAAAATGTATAGACATCGTTCCAATCGGGAATTCCGAGAGGTTTTCCGAATGAAACAAGCAGTACACAGGCAATGAAAAGTACGCATACCGATATTTTCAGTATGAAAAAGATTTTATTTCTTTTTGTTTTTTCGTCTGTACTTTGCGAACTTATCTTTGCCATTTTTGCCTCTTCCCTTCTGATTCTGCGAATTGCGGTTGTTGTTCTGTTTTGAATAACCGCCCTGTGTTTGTCCCGCCATCGGAGTTACAAGACATTTTTTATCGTTACCGATTAAATCCCGTCTGCCGGCTTTGATGAGTGCTTTGATTACAAGCGGTTTGTTTTCGGGAATGAAATACTGCAGCAACGCCCTTTGCATTGCCTTTTCATTTTCAGACTTGGGAACATAAACCTCTTTGAGAGTGTACGGATCAAGCTCCGTATAGAACATACTCGTTGAAATTGTACCCGGAGTCGGATAGAAGTCCTGAACCTGTTTTGGGTGAATGTTTTCATGCTTGCAGAAAAGTGCAAGTTCTACGGCATCCGAAAGTGTTGAACCGGGGTGTGAGCTCATCAGATACGGCACGACATACTGGTCTTTATTTTCCTTGCCCGTAAAATCGTAGAACATCTTACAAAAACGCTTGTAGCTTTCAATATGCGGCTTGCCCATTTTATCAAGAACCGCCGCCGAACAATGCTCAGGGGCAACTCTCAGCTGACCGCTGATGTGATACTTTACGAGTTCACGGAAAAATTCGTCATTTTCATCTTCAATAAGATAATCAAAACGGATTCCGCTGCGGATAAACACCTTTTTAATTCCCTTGAGATTTCTCAGCTTTCGCAGAATATCAAGATATTCCGTGTGCGACACCTGCATATTAGGACAAGGTGTCGGTGCAAGACATCTTCTGTTTTTACAAAGTCCGAGTTTTTTCTGCTTTTCGCATGACGGAAGTCTGAAGTTTGCGGTAGGTCCTCCGACATCGCTTATGTAGCCCTTGAATCGTGGATTATCAAGAAAACTTTCAGCCTCCTCAATAATACTCTTTTCACTTCTGACGGTTACCGCTCTGCCCTGATGAAAAGCAAGTGAGCAGAAATTACAAGCACCGAAACAACCACGGTTGTGTGTGATTGAAAACAGTACTTCGTTGATACCGGGTACGCCGCCGAGACTTTCGTAGCACTTTGGATACCAACGCTCATACGGCAGAGAATAGACATAATCAAGCTGTTTTGTGTCAAGGGGCTGCATCGGAGGATTCTGCACAAGAATATACTTTCCGTGCCTTTGAATGAGGGTTTTGCCCCTTACGGCATCAGCCTCCTCAAGCTCTCTGCGTGATGCAATTGCATAGTCACGCTTGTCCTCTTTTACACGCTCATAGCTTGGAAGTTCGACAACCGACTTTGGCACATAATCGTCTGTACGAATTTTATAGCAAACACCTCTGATGTCGTAAAGCGATTCAACAGGATAACCCTCGGAAAGTCTTTTTGCAATTTCAATTGTCTGCAGCTCGCCCATTCCGTACACAAGCAAATCTGCCTTGCTGTCGAAAATAATTGAGGGCATTACCTCGTTTTTCCAATAATCATAATGAGCAAATCTTCTGAGTGATGCCTCAAGACCTCCGATTATAATGGGAGAATCGGGATATAGCTTTCTGATTATGTTGCAGTAAACGGTGACGGCTCTGTCGGGACGCCTGCCGTTTTTACCGCCTGCCGTATAGGCATCATCATGTCTTTTACGCTTTGCAACCGTGTAGTGGGCAACCATACTGTCAATGTTGCCTGCCGATACCATAAAACCGAGCCTTGGTTTTCCGAACTGTGTAAAATCATCATCGTTTTTCCAATTAGGTTGTGCAAGGAATGCTGTCTTGTAACCGCAATCCTCAAGAACTCTCGTGATTATTGCCGCACCGAATGACGGATGGTCAACATAGCTGTCACCGCAAACATATACAAAATCGACTTCGCTCCAACCTCGATCACGCATTTCTTTTGCGTTCATCGGTAAAAAAGCCATATTGAACCCTCCTTTATTTATTAATCGGCTCTGTTTTCAAGTGCATTTCTGCGTTCGAGCCATTCGTTGTAGGTCATGAGAACATCTCTCGGTTTTGAACCCTGATGAGGGCCTACAACTCCCATTTGTTCCATATCGTCAATCATTCTGCCTGCTCTTGCGTAGCCGACCTTGAGTCTTCTCTGCAAGAGTGAGGTTGATGCCTGTCCTGCTTCAATTACGCACTTGATTGCCTCTTCCATTTTGCTGTCAATATCAAGACCTTCGTCAGATGATGAATCTGAATCACCCGATTTTTTGCCCTGAGCAATTTCTTCTGCAGCAATTCTTTTAATTTTTTCTTCGATTTCAGAATTATACTGAGCCGAATAAGCTTTCTTTATGTAGTGGGTTACGCCCTCGATTTCTTCATCGGAAGCATAGCAGCCCTGAACACGAATAGGCTTTGGAGCGCCTACAGGCAAAAACAGCATATCGCCTCGGCCGATAAGCTTTTCACCGCCGCCTGTATCAAGAATTGTACGGGAGTCTGTGTTTGAACTTACCTTGAGTGAAATACGGCTCGGTACATTCGCCTTGATAAGACCTGTGATTACATTAACGGTAGGTCTTTGGGTTGCAAGGATAAGGTGCATACCTGCGGCACGAGCCATCTGAGCAAGTCGGCAGATTGAGTCCTCAACTTCGCTCGGAGCCGCCATCATCAAATCGGCAAGCTCATCAATTGCAATTACAACACGGCTCATTTTTTCTTTGGCAACGGGAAGTCCGTTTACTTCAAGAACAGGCTGAACCTCTTCTCCCTCTTCATTAACAACAGGTCGATTTTTCTCCATATAATTCATATTTTTTTCGATAAGAGAATTATATGAATCAATATCCTTACAATCGTATTCGGAGAAAATTTTATATCTCTGGAGCATTTCGTTTACCGCCCACGCAAGCGCACCCGCCGCCTTTTTGGCGTCTGATACTACGGGAATAAGCAAATGCGGAATGCCCTTGTATTTTGAAAATTCAACCATTTTCGGGTCAATAAGCAAAAGCTTTACTTCATCCGGAGTTGCCTTGTAGAGAATACTCATAAGAATTGAGTTTACACATACGGATTTACCTGAACCGGTTGTACCTGCAATGAGCAAGTGCGGCATTTTTGCAAGATCGGTAACAACAATTTCACCCGAGATATCTCTGCCGAGAACGGTTGTGAGCTTACTCTTGCTGTTTCTGAACTTATCCGAATCAATCAATTCACGCATTGTTACCATGCTTACAACCTTGTTCGGAACTTCAATTCCGACTGCCGCCTTACCCGGAATAGGCGCTTCAATACGAACACCGTTTGCGGCAAGGCTGAGTGCGATATCATCGGAGAGATTTGTAATTTTGCTGATTTTAACACCGGGGGCAGGCTGTAACTCATAGCGTGTTACAGACGGACCTCGGCAGATGTTTACAATGCTTGCCTTTACACCAAAGCTTGTGAGGGTATCAATAAGCTTTTTGGCATTATTCTGCATTTCTTCCATTGCATCGCTGTCATCGGAATTTAGCTTTGGTTTGAGCAACTGAATCGGTGGGAACTGATACTTCTTTTCTTCTTTTTGAGAATTATCGGAACGAACAGCTCTGTCAAGCTGTTCCGCAATTTCGTCGCCGGCCTCCTCGCTGTTGTCTTTTTTGCTTTTGAGAAGTGCTTTTTTGACGATGTTCTCAGTTTCGGCATCAGGCTTGACCTCTGTCTGTTCAGCCTTAGAAGCTGACTTTTCGTTTGAGATATCCTCTGCAATTGCAGAAACTGTATTGTCGGCACTTTTGCCCATAGGCTTGCTTGCACGATTGATTATGTTGATGAGATCCTGTGACAGATCCTTGTCTGCGGCATTTTCTTCCTTTGAATCGGCAATATCCGTATCAATTCCGTTTACTGCCGACTTTGCTTTCTTGACCTTTGTCTTTTTGTCATCAAGCGGAATGTCAATAAAACTTCCCGAGGACTTTCTGTTTTCGCCTTCAAGCGCAATGTCGATATCGCCTCTTTCGGCAAGCTTTCTCTCACGGTTTTCTTCTCTGCGTTCTCTGCGGACTCTTGCCCTCTCCTCACCTGCTTCACGGATATGTACGGCTGTCCTTGACGCCGCCGCTGTCATATCTTTAATAGAAATGTTCGCAACAATAAGGATAAGTGCGGCTGTTACAACAAAGCTTGTAAAAAGTGCGGCTGTACTGCCGAACAGGACAACAAGCGGATAGCCGAGCAGTCCGCCGATTATTCCGCAATCGAAAGTCATATACCTTGAGGTGTCGGAGGCATCCTTGAACAGATTGCCAAGACACGCAAAAAAGTTCATATCAGAATATTTTGCACCGCTGCCTGCGTAAATCAACGCCCCGATAAACAGAATTATGACGACACAAAGGAAAAGCTTCAGCTTATAGCGTGCAACCTGTTTCTCCTTTTCGGTCATGACACACAAATAAAAAAGCGTTACGGGAACAAGAAAAATTCCGAATCCGAGAACTCCGAAAAAGAAACTGCGTATCATTGTCCAGACATTTGAACCTTTTATGAAAATTATGCAGACAAAAACAGCCGCAACGGCGGCATAGAGGATTGCCCTTACACGCGGCGAAAGTCCGCTGCTCCTTTTCGGAACAGCGGAGGCCTTTGGTTCTGCTTGCAGTTTTTGCACCTTTTGATGAGGTTTTTGAAGAAGTCTTTTTTCTTCCCGACGCAGTATTTTTAGTTTTGTCAGCTGTTTTTTTGTTAGCTGCCAATAAAATCACTCCATTTAAAATTTATGCAATTGGCGCACCTGTGAAAAGGTTTACGCCCGTATTCATTTCGATGATTGAAATTACAATAAATGCAACACCGACAATCGCTGTGTAGATTACGAAAATTTCCATTTTGTCTGATTTCAGGAACCACTTGAAAATTACGATTGCAAGATAGCCTACAACTGCGGAAACTGCCATTCCGATAATCAGCGGAAGAAACTCAATATTGCTTAAACCTTCGGGTGACTTGATCGCATCCACACCCTCAAGAAGTGCCGCCGCAAGGATTGACGGGATACCGAGTACGAATGTGTAGTCAAGTGCCTTCTGCTTTGAGATTCCTCTCATCTCACCGACCGAAAGTGTTGAGCCTGAACGAGAAAGTCCCGGAAGGAGTGCGGCACAAACCTGTGTTACACCGACAAGGATTGCGTCAACAACATTAAAATTATCTCTTGTTGCCTTTGCATTGCTCTTTGTTGCAAGATGTTTGTGAGTTGAGGCAACACTCTTGCGGTTACGGATAATACCGATTGTTAAAAGTACGCTTGTGAGAATGAGCGAACAGGCAGTTACTATGAGAACAGGACTTGCGGAAAGCCGGTCTGCAAGGTCCTTGAGTTTCATATCTGTTCCGGGGATTGGCAGAAAAAGCAAGAACAGCGGTATAAGACCAATGATGAGCATTACAACGAGATTACGGTTATAATTCATTTTGCTCCACTTAAACTTGCCTGTGAATATATCCTTAATCATAAGTATAAATTCCTTGATAAGATCCCACACAAGTTTGTGGTAGAATGCAACAACGGCAACAAGTGTGCCGACATGGAGCATTACATTGAAGAAAAGATTGCTTTCGCCCGTGCCTGCACCGAGAATATGCTGTGTGATTGCGAGGTGGCCGCTGCTTGATACGGGCAAAAATTCGGTAAGTCCCTGAACAACACCCTGAATAATAGCATCTAAAATTGACATGGTTATGTATTCCCTCCAAAAAATAAGTTTTACGAATCTTCTTTGTTATTTGTACGCTGAAAAGCCGTGTGGGTTGGCATTTCGGATTTCATAAAAATCATAAGCGTCACAATATATATGTATTCGGGCAAAACGCCCGAAATTATTTTTCCTGCTTTTTTGAGCGTGATTTTGCAGACTTTGGCTTGCTCTCTTTGTTTTCTTTAATCAAATCATAAAGAGCGTCAATTGCGTTGGAAACTGTTCCGACCTCGTCAATCAAGCCTTCTTCAACAGCCTCTTCTCCCTCAAGAATAGTTCCGATATCCATTACAAGCTCACCCGTGTTAAGCACAAGCTGATTATAACGGTCTTTTGTAATATTGGAATTTTCGGCAACAAAGGTTGTGATTCTGTCCTGCATACGCTGAAAATATTCAAAGGTCTGCGGAACTCCGAGTGTGAGGCCTGTTGTTCTGACGGGATGAACCGTCATTGACGCACTCTTTGCGATAAAGCTTTTCTTTGCCGCAACAGCAAGCGGAATTCCTATTGAATGACCTCCGCCGAGTACGATGGAAACGGTCGGCTTTTTCATTCCCGAAATCACCTCGGCAATTGCAAGACCTGCCTCAACATCTCCGCCGACTGTGTTAATCAGCACAAGCAGTCCGTCAATTCTTTCGTCCTCCTCAACCGAAACAAGCAGAGGGATGACATGCTCGTATTTCGTGGTTTTGTTTTGTTGTGAAAGAATGTAATGACCTTCAATCTGACCGATAATCGTCAGGCAATGCAGCACACAGTCCTTATGAGTTGTGAGAACAGAACCTGTTTCGCCGATTCGGTCTGTTTGTTCTTCACTTATGGGGCTGTCGTTTGCAAGCTTTTGCGGATCGTCATCCGGCGCAGGATTTTTAACATAGTTCCCTTTTTTTGATGAGACTTTTGAAGATTTTGATTTTTGTGGCATTGTATGCACCTCCGAGAATAGTTTCACCGAAATTGCACGCAAAATGTATGCATACAAAAAATAAGACGCACAAGCCACACTGTTCAATTGTAAAAAGCCTTTAGTGCTTATTATACCATTACAGCAAAATTATTTCAATAATTTTATTTCTTTATTTCTAATAAGTAATAATTATTTAAAAGAATTATAGTAGTATTAAAGAAATATTATTCCGACAGAACCTGTCGGAAGTTGTTATGGAGTGATATTCAGTTGACATCTGACATAATTATGGGTGTTGTCATTTTAGTTCTTATTTTGCTTTCGGCGTTCTTTTCGGCGATTGAAACTGCATTTTCGTTTGTAAACAAGGTGCGTGTTCAGCGTTACAAGGATGACGGCAACAAAAAAGCGGCAGCAGCGCTCTACATAATCGAGCATTTCGACAATGCCCTTACAACAATTCTCATCTGCAACAATGTTGTAAACCTGAGCTGTTCTTCAATTGCGACTGTGCTGTGTATGAATCTTTTCGGTGACGCAGGCTCGGCAATTGCAACAGGTGCAACAACTTTTCTTGTTCTGACATTCGGTGAGATTGTGCCGAAATGTCTTGCAAAGGAACATTGCGATGCCTTTTCACTCAAAACAGCCGGATTGCTCAGAGGACTTATGACACTTCTTACACCGCTTGTGTGGATTTTCACACGATTCAAAATGATTGCCTTAAAGATTGCAGGCAGCAGCGGTGACGCTCCGTCAGTTACTGAAAATGAGCTTAAATACATTGTTGAGAGCATTGAGGAAGAAGGCGTTCTTGAAGAGAGCGAAAGCGAAATGGTTCGCTCCGCACTTGACTTTGACGAAACTACTGCCGAGGAAATTCTCACTCCGAGGGTTGACATCACATTTATCAGCATTGATGACTCGCCTGAAAAAATCAAGGATATCATCATTGAAAACCGCTATTCAAGAATTCCCGTGTACGAAGGCACGGTTGACCATGTTGTCGGCATTCTCCATACAAGAGATTATCTTGAACGACTTGCGGACGGTAAAGCGCCCGATGTTAAGGAGCTTATGCAGCCACCTTACTTTGTGTTCAAAACACAACAGCTTTCAAAAATCCTTAATGCATTCAAACGCACAAAAATTCATCTTGCGGTCGTTACGGATGAATACGGCGGAACACTCGGTATTGTTACAATGGAGGATTTGCTTGAAGAAATTGTCGGCGAAATATGGGACGAGGACGAAGAAATTGAGCATAACTACTACAAAATCGGCAAGGGCGAGTTCCTTGTAAACGGTGATATGGAGCTTGAAGATATGCTCGGTCTGTTTGATATGGACGAGGACAGTCTTGAATGTGACAGCGTGACGGTCGGCGGATATATTCTTGAACACGCAGGAACAATCCCCCACAAGCGTGACAACATTGAGGCCGACGGCTTTAAGTTTACTGTTATGGAGGTTAAGGATCAGCGTATTTTACGGGTTGTTGTCAAGAAAAACGACACTTCCGAAGAAAACGAATCCGATGAAAAAAGCGAGAACAAAAAGTCTGAATAAATAAAACATAACAGGAGCAGTATTTTTACTTACCGCTCCTGTTTTTTTACTGTATTTTTTTGCAGAGAGAAGTGCATAATGCGCTGACGGGGATACAAAGAAATGCCCACAAGGTGCTGTAAAACGGGCAAATCTGCCCTTTTAAATTAAGTCGGCAGTTTGAATAATCCCAGACATTAAGCCTGAATTTCAAATTGACAACACAGCCGCAGCAGTATTCAAGTGCGGTAATTATCGCACTTCCCGATATGCATTTTTGCAGCATATTCATTTTTGAAAAGCGCTTGTAAAATCTGAAAAGCGACACAAATGCAGTTCCGCCCGTGACCCGCCCGGACCCGCCATTGACCAATGAGTTTTTCTCCGCCACAAAATTTCAAGCAGAGCGTAGCCTGCTCCGCCTATTGAAAAGAGAATGCAATCGTTACGCAACCGTAAACTTTTTTTCATAAGAAATCACCTGTTTTAGTTTTTGCCGAAACAGGTGATTTATTTAACCTATGAATTTTTTATTTTGTCAGAGCATTTCTTTTAGCTCTTCAAAAGAATAAAGACAGTTAATTACGGTCAAAAATGCGTTTGTTGAAAGATATGACGGCAGACCGAGTTTTTTAAGAATCTTTTTGCGGTTTATTTCTGAATTTTCAGTTCCCGTAAGTCCGAGGACAAATAGATCGGCTTTAGTAATTTTCCTTTTGGGAATATTATTTTCTTCACCGATTATCTCGGCACCGCTTTTGCGGATTGCATTTATTATAACCTCATCGCTGACGCCTTCAACGCCCAAAAGCCCCTCTTTACCGCCTTTTGCCTTGCGTTTTTCCTTGCCTTTGATTTGCGGAATATAGCAATTTTTAATTTTTGAATTATCGACCGAGCCTTTAAGGAAATTCCTTATTACAAAGCCTGCACCGTCGCTGTCGGTCATTATAAGTATTCCCCTTGTTTCGGCAATTTTGCGGATAAGCGACTGCTTTTCTTTGTCGGAAAAAACACGGAAACCGTTGGTTTCGATTATCGGAGCATCTACAATTGATGAAAGCTTTATCTTGTCATATCTGCCCTCAACTATGACAGCCTCACGGATTTTGAGCATTAGATTCTGCCCTCCTTTGCAATCAAAAGCAAACGGGAAATAAGCTGTTCAATTAAAAATCTTTGATTAACGGAAACTGATTTCAGCTTTTCGTCTGTTTCAACAAGCACATCAAGGCTTTTCCGAAGCGCCTCGGTTGAAGTCCTTGAAACGGAGGTTCTCGCCCTGTTTAACACAAACGCACGATTTTTGTAGGCAAAATCTTTTGCCACGGTTTCTTTACTGACTGAGCATTCATCTGCAACACGCATACGATACGCATCGACATAGGCGGATGAAAGTGCATAGAGAATGTTAATCGGTTCTTCACGCTGACAGAAAAGTGTGTCGAGCTTTCTGAACGCTCTGTCACCTCTGCCGTTAATAACATCGTCAGCCATATCATATGTTCTTGCTTCAAGGTTTACGGTTGACAAAAGGTCGATATCACGGTCGGTAATTTCTTCACCCTTTGCATATGCGGCAATTTTGTTGACCTCGTTTTTCAGAAGATTGAGGTCATCACCGACATTTGAAATAATCTTTGATGCATTGAGGTGTGAAATCAGCTTGCCGTTTTCGTTTGCCCACTTTGCAACATACTTTTCGATAATTTGTGAATTGATTTTTTCAAAACAGCAAACGCTGCCGATTTTTTCAACACGCTTTATAAGAGCTGTAAAAGAAGTTTTATTCTTTGACGGAACATAAGTCGGCATTGAAATTATGAGAACCGTACCGTCCCATGCTCTGCTTGTTAGCTCTTTTAGAGTATCAAGCCGATCCTTTACCATATTATCAAAGTAAATGTCGGTCACAACAACACAGTTGCGTTCCGCCATAAACGGCATTATTTGCAGGGATGCGGCAAGTTCCTGAAAATCGATGTCGCCGCTGAATGTATGATAATTGAAATCGGACGGGTTTTTGCCTGCAACAGCCTCGCAAAGCTTTTTTGTGTAACTTTTGACAAACATCTGCTCCGAACCGTAGATGAGGTACACAGGCGAAAAGCTTTTGTTTTTAATTTGTTTTTTCAGGTCTGCTTCGGTGATGCGCGGCATTTTATCCTCCGTTCAAATTGACCGTTATATTTCTTTCAAATGTTGAAATAACGGTTGGACTGATTTCTTTAATAGAATCATAATTTTTCTTAAACTGCTTTTCCGATCCCGAAAATATCACGGTATTGCATGATATCAAATCGAAATTTTCGGGGACGGAATCAATCAACAAACAATCGGGATTGCGATACTTTTCGGGCAGATTTGAAAGGTCTGCATCTGTCGGCACAAACAATACAGTCATATTTTTCCCTTTTATGAACTGAAACATTGTGTTGTCAACGCAGATTACCTCATCCGTCACCGTATCGGAAAGATTCAGCGTAAAATGATTGTTTCCGCCGAAAGTCTGTCGGCTGTTACCGTCAAAAGCGTTCAAAAGATTTTGCTTTTTAATGTCATTATCATATACCAAAATATTATTTAAGTCAAATTTTGTGACCGCAAAGCGTTCAAGAGAAGAGTATTTATTATTCTGATTCGGAATTATCATATATTCAATATCTGAGTATCTTTCGCTGATATCGGCTGTCACATCATCTGCGCTTGCTCTGTTGCCTCCGCATGAAATCACCGAACAGCTGTCGGAGCAGTTGACTGTTGCAAAAACACCGTTGCCGACATTATAGATTTTCATTTCACCGTTATCGGCTGTTAAAAGCACATTGAGCGACGCTCCGATTACGAGGACTGAAATTGATATTGAAACAGAAATTTTGACATAGAATTTTCGATTTATTACAAACAATCCGCCGATTGCGAGAAGTACGCTGACACCTATCCACACAAACCAATAGAGCGAATGGGTTTTAATTGTGCTGAATGGGAGTTGTGAAAAAGTTGAAACCAACCACAAATTTGCCTTTGAACATAATCCCGAAACGAGTCCAAACGGGTATGCAAAAAATGATATGAACGGGCAAATAAAAAGTACCGAACACAACAGAGAACACACCAAAAGTGCCGAAACAAACGGTTCACATAACAGAGAAACAAGTATGACTGTCGGGGAAATTCTGTTGAATGCAACAGCGGTTATCGGCAAAATCCACAGAAATGCAGATACTGAAACCGACAGCATATTTACGCAGATTTTAAACAGCCTTTTGATATAATAGACAACCGTTCCGACAAAACCGTCCTTACGCTTGTTTTTGTAGTGAAAGAATCTCAGCACAGAGCGTTCAATCGGTCTTGACCACAGAATTATGCCCGTCGTTGCCGAAAATGAAAGCAACATACCGATATCGGCTACCGCATATGGGTTGAAAGCTGTCAGGACAATTGCGGCAAAACCAAGGTTATTCAGCGAGTCGGCTATTCTGAGATTTGACGATGCAAACGACACAATTATCATCATAATTCCGGCACGGACAACCGAATGCGCAAAGCCCGTTACAGCCATGAAGGCAATAACCGTAAATGTGGTAAAGCCTGTTATTATGAATCTGTTTTTTGTTAATTTCCTTACCAAGAACAATACAAACGAAGTGATTATAACAAGATGCATTCCCGAAACCACTATTAAAAACGAAGTGCCTGTCAATGAAAAATCATCTTTAACGCTTGAATCAAGAGCTGTTTTCTCGCCCAAAAGAACGGCGCGGCAGAGCGTTGAATAATCCTCCGGCAACAGCATATCAAGGGAATTTTTCATTGTCATTCTAACCTCAACGGCAAATGAATATAAATCAAACACTTTCTCCCCTGTCGCATCAATTTTGAAGCCGTCATAGGAATATGCTTTCAGAAAAATTCCGTGACTGATCTGAGAGTTTACATTATTCTTGTATGTATGAGCCGTGAAGTTGACCTTTTCAAAGGGCTCTGCGTCAACATTTGAGTACGAAATAATTTGAATTTTCGCATCTGACGGCTGACCGTTGATTTTGTCGGTTTTGATTACGAAACTGCATGATGAATCGGTGGTAATGATTTCATCACAGATATATCCGCTTGCTGTAATTTCTTTATCAGAATAATTATTTATGACCGTGTTGTTAATATATTCGGAATAGCCGATCATATTGCCCGCAGAATATATTACGGCAAAAGCAAATACGCACAGCGACTTGCCGAATGATTTATTTTTCTTTGAAATAATTAAGAATATACCTACTGCAACGGATAACACTCCTAACGAGCCGATTATTGCAAAGCGGAAGAG
>ERZ780095.408-NODE-408-length-13287-cov-2.74259_pt1 | contig 13287 bp, 10 predicted proteins | sample MGYA00511574_ERZ780095 | MGnify/ENA primary metagenome ERZ780095 (study PRJEB29588, sample SAMEA2153837) | human gut metagenome | biome: human gut; feature: human-associated habitat; material: faeces | place: Denmark | collected 2008/2010 ...
TAACATGGTAGATACCCAATAATTAGGCTTTGTATCAACTGGTACTGGCTTCATCTCAATTTCTGTTATATCCTTAAATCCTTCTTTATATGTTTCATATATTTCTTTCTTTTTAGCTAACCTATCATTTAAAACTTTTAGCTGTCCTCTTCCTATTCCTGCAACTATATTACTCATTCTATAATTATAACCTATTTCTGAGTGTTGATAATAACGTGCTTTGTCTCTTGATTGTGTTGCCCAAAAACGTACTTTTTGTATTCTTTCTTCATCATCAGATACAAGCATACCTCCACCACTTGTTGTAATTATTTTGTTACCATTAAATGAGAAAATTCCGTATTTTCCAAAAGTTCCTGTTTGTTTTCCTTTATATGTTGCTCCTAAACTTTCAGCTGCATCCTCTACTAATGGTACATTGTGTTCATTGCATATTGCCATTATTTTGTCCATTTTAGCAGGTGTTCCATACAAGTGTACTATTACGACTGCTTTTGGATTTGGATATTTTTCAAAAGCTTTTTTTAGTGCCTCTGGATCCATATTCCATGTTTCTCTATCACAGTCAATAAACACAGGGGTTGCATTTTGGTATATAATTGGATTTGCTGTTGCTGAAAATGTAAGTGATGAGCAAAATACAATATCTCCTTCTTTTACATCTAGAGCCTTTAATGCCATATGTATAGCAGCTGTTCCTGCTGATAGTGCGGCCCCACATTTAGCTCCTACATAATTAGCTAATTCTTCTTCAAACTTATTTACATTTTCTCCTAATGGAGCTATCCAATTTGTATCAAAAGCTTCTTTTATATATTCTTTCTCATATCCTTCTTCTGACATATGAGGTGATGCTAAAAAAATTCTTTTTTCCATCTTTATTTTCCCTTTCCTTTATTATTTACTTCTTCTGGTTCTTTATATGTTGTTACTACTTCTTTCATAGTATTTTTGATGTTTTCATTAGAATATTTTCCGTTGTATTCTAATTCTTTCAATAATTCCAATTTTTCCTCAAGTTCAGTCATTTCCATATGCATTGGTTTGCTTATAAATATCTTGTCATGCTTTGTTGAGGTTAAACCTTCTTCTGACATTAGTATTTCTTCATATAGTTTTTCGCCTGGTCTTAGTCCTGTTATTTCTATTGGTATGTCTACATTTGGTTCATATCCTAATAGTTTTATTAAACTAACTGCCAAATCATATATTTTTACAGGTTCTCCCATATCTAGTACAAATATTTCTCCACCTTTTGCGTATGTAACTGCTTGTAATATAAGTTGTACTGCCTCTGGTATTGTCATAAAAAATCTTGTGATGTCTTTATGTGTTACAGTAACTGGTCCACCTCTTTCAATTTGCTTTTTGAATAGTGGAATAACTGATCCATTACTTCCTAATACATTACCAAATCTAACTGCTACATATTCTGTTTTGCTTACTTTGTTTTTGGCTTGTACTATCATTTCACAAACCCTTTTACTTGCTCCCATTATGTTTGTTGGGTTTACAGCTTTGTCTGTTGAAATTAATACAAATTTTTCTACTCCATATTCGTCTGCACAATTTACCACATTGTATGTTCCAAATACGTTGTTGTGTATTGCCTCTAATGGGCTTTTTTCCATAAGTGGTACATGTTTATGTGCTGCAGCATGAAATACTATTTCTGGCTTATATGTTTCAAATACATTATTTAGTCTTGCTTTATCTCTAACACTTGCAACAATTGCTTCTAAATTAAGTTTTGGATATTCTGCTCTTAGTTCCATTTCTATATCATACAAATTGTTTTCATATATGTCTAATATTACCAATCTTTTAGGATCATATTTAACAATTTGTCTGCATAGTTCTGAACCTATTGAGCCTCCTCCACCTGTTACTAATACAGTTTTATTTTTTATTAAAGAATTAATGTTTTTGTTATCTAGGTGTACTGGGTCCCTTCCTAATAAATCTTCAATTTGAACATCTCTCAGGCTGTTCATAGCTCCCTGTTTTGCAATTACTTCTAATGTTGTAGGTAATACTCTTGTTTTTACTCCTGTCTCTTGGCAAATTTCCAATATCTTTTTTCTCGAAACTGCATCTATTTTGTTTATTGCAAAGAATATCAAATCCACATTTTTTTCTTTTGCTATTTTAGGTATGTCGTATCTTGTACCTAATACTTTAATTCCTAAAATATAGTGGTTTATTTTGCTTATATCATCATCTATAATTCCTACAATATTGTACTTGTCTCGCATGTTATTTTTTATAGCTATGATGATTTCTCTTGCACCCATCCCAGCGCCAATTATAAGTAGATTATTAGCTTTATTGTCTTGATTTTTATTTATCTTTTCGTATTTTGACATTCTCCTACTTAGAATTGATCTTCCAGCCAGCCTATACATGACAAAAGTGCCAGCGATTAATACTCCTGACAATACATTTACTTTTAAATTTATATATTCCAAGCTAAAAGCTTTATATACTATTGATAAAATTATCATTGATAGGAATGCACTAATTATATATTTTATATAATCTTTTCCTACTTCATAACGCATCATATTTTGATACATATGAAAAATATTTAAAAAGATTTGATATACAATAACTACCACTGCTATTTGCATCACAAGTGCTTTGATGTTATCAATAGGTACATTTAGGAATAATATTGACGCTATATAACAACTGATAATAATTAATATATCTATTAAAATTAAAAGAACATTTCTATTCTTTTTAATTATTTCTTTCATTTTATTTCCCCTTAAATTTTACAGTTTTATGCACCTACAATTCTATAATAATACTCAATAAAAAGCAACCCTTTTTGCGACATTTTCTAGTATCTTTTGCATAAAAATATGTCAAAATTCATTAAGACCTAATTTAATGAATTTTGACATTTATTAACCTATTGGTTTTATTCTTTTATCAAATATAATATCTTTCACTTTTCCCTTTACTTGTCCTATTGTTAAATATGTTGTATCTATTACAATTGCATCTTCTGCAATTTTTAAAGCTCCTACTGGTTTATGCATATCATTATAGTCTCTTGTTTTTATAGCTTCTAGTACTTCCTCATATGTCATATCAATTCCTTTTTCTTGATTTTCCTTATATCTTCTTTGTGCTCTTTCTTCAACACTTGCATCTAAGTAAATTTTTACATCTGCGTTTGGAAATACTACTGTTGTAATGTCTCTGCCTTCCATTATCACATCTGCATTTTGTGCCATTTTTCTTTGTAGCTCTACCATTATTTCTCTTACTTCTGGTATTGATGATACTGGAGAAACAAATGCTGATACTTCTTTGGTTCTAATCTCTTTGCTCACATTTTCTCCATTCAAATACACTTGTTGTTCTTCACCTTCATTTTTCATTTTTATATCAATGTTTTTTGCAATTTGTATAATTCTCTCTTTTTCTTCTATACTTGTTACTCCTTGTCTTATTGCTTCAAGTGTAACACATCTATACATTGCTCCTGTATCTATATTTACAAGTCCTAACTCTTTTGATATTAGTTTTGTTATTGTTCCTTTTCCTGTTCCTGCTGGTCCATCAATTGCTACTATAAATGACATATTTATTCCTCCTCTTTTTCTTTTTTCTCTGGCATATAAATAGCTTTTGCTACAATTGTAATATCTTTTACATTCATTGTTGTAAGTTTTTCGATTTCTTTCCTAATTTTATCTTTAAATTCTCTTAATGCTGTTAATATATTAAAGCCAAAAACTATAGATACTTCCATATATATATTTGGTCCTTCTGGTGTACTTTCTACTCTTGTTTTTAACACTTTATATATTGCATCTGAACGTGTTGCTAGGTACTCTGCAATTTGTCTAAACACAGAATCTGAAATTGTAAAGTTTCCTAAGTAGCTAAATGTTGGTCTTATTATTGATTTTTCCGCTATGTATGGATCTTTGTCTTTTCCTTTGAATTTAAATATTTGAAGTGGATCTAATATATATCCAGAGAAATCTTTTTTTATTTCAAAGGTTGGTACTGGAATAACATGTTTTCCTTGTGTTGTACGTATTCTTTTTGCTTCTTCCATTTCTGCTTCTGTAGCTACATCTTGAATATATATTCTTTTACTAACTTTAGGTAGTCCTAAATTTTCAGTTATCTTATCTATCATTCCATCAGAAGTACCCAGAATCAATATAGATTCTGGTTTATATTTTCTTATTGCTTTTCTCATTTCATTTCTATCTTTTTCATTTATGAATATTGCCTTTTTTACAGTTTCCACTTTTGTTGGAGCTTTTTTGGCTGATGTTCCTGCTACTACATTATTCTCGCATACTAGTAGTCCATCATCAATAATGTATTTTATATTGTTCTCTTTTGCCACCATTTGTGCCCTATAGCTTTTCCCTGTTCCTGATGGTCCAACAAATGAATATACTTTTATATCATCATTTGAATTCAAATTATTAAATAGTAATTGCAATGTTTTTCTCCTTTAATTATCTTTTTCTATTAAGCATATAGAATAATTATATCCATGATATTCTGTATTAAAAATTTCTTGTTTTATAAGTTCTATTTTATCCCCGTATTTTTCTTTAAATTCTTCATATATACTATAGTCGTCTGAATTTACAATCCAGATTCTTCCTTTGTAATTTTCTAATATTTCAATATTATTTGTGTAAATCATTTCTTTGCCAAATGCCTTATATGCTGGTTCTACATTCCAGTTTTCATAGTCATAAAAGCAGTTTGGCACATCTACTAATTGCATACTTATAGTAAAACCACTTCCTCTATTTCCAAATAATATCATATCTCCTTGTTGTAAATCTTGTTTCACATATTCTAGTGGTACTTTATTGTTTTCAGCATAGTTCATTTTACTTACATTTAGGTTCACCAATATTGCCACTGCAAGTGTAATAAGACAAATCATTATTGTTAGCAATTTATTTTTATCCTTTGCAATAAAAAATGCCATAAAAAATATAAATAATCCTGTTAGGTTTAAAAAGTAACGAGCATATAATATTGGTGTTTTTAGAGAAATAATATACATTGCTACAAATACTATCAAATAAACACCTATAGCCAATCTACCTGCTGTTTTTTCTCCTTTATTTGCTATAGCACAATATATGCAATATATTAATAATATTATTCCTAATGCTACTGATGTCCATTGTGGAACAAACATTATATCTAGATTTCCTGTAAATTGAAAACAAAATATTTGTAATAGTAATTTTGCTGATGGTGCAGAAATCCAATATCCTTTTGAAACTCCTGTTATTTGGTTTAGCAAGCTATATAGCCATGGTATATATAATATTATTTGTACTATAGCTGAAATAGTAAAGCTTTTTAATTCTTTAGTATAGCTTTTTTGCTTTATTGCATTTTTTAATAAATATATAAATAGTAATAAGTTTATTATTCCGGCTGTTGCTAAAGCATAATAATGTGTATATGCTGACGCCAAACTAAATATAGCAAATATTATCCAATTTTTTGTACTTGATTTTTTATATATTCTGTAAGCATATATTGCCATTATGGTTACGAACAGCATTCCCCATGTGTACATTCTAATTTCACCAGAATATACTGATGCTATTGGTAAAAAGAATGTAAAAAACGAAAATAGTATACCTTCTTTTTCTCCAAAATCTTTTTTTATGTGTGTGTATCCTAGGATACCTAATATTGCAATTGGTATCATTGATGCAATTCTATATAAATATATGTTAGAACCAAATATTATATATATTAAATGTAATATCCAATAATATAATATTGGATGAACATCATTGCTCCCTATTTGCCAAATATCTATAAAGCTTTTATTGGCCATTCCTACAGAATAACTTTCATCAAACCATAAATTATTATGAAATACTGGTATTGTTATAAATATTATTCCTAATATTATTAGTGCAATATGTAGATATTTTGTTTTTTTCATTTTTGCGCTCTCCTTTTGTTACAAATTATATCACTCTTACATTTTATTGTCTACACTAAAAAGGTGACTTTTGGAACGGGATCAAAAGTCACCTTTTTTATCATTAGTCGCATCTCCATTGCCACTCACTGGTATTGTGTCTCCTAAGTAAGTTGGTTCTGGTTTAATTATACATTTAAAGAAATCTTTATCTCTTGCTAAGACTTCTCTTAATTCTCTTACAACTTGTCCTCTATACTCTCTTGGATCTGACGCTACTCCATATGCTTCTATTCCTAGTTTTTCAGCTACATATAAAGCTCTATGTAAATGATATTTTTGTGTAACAATTATTATTTTTTGAGCTTTAAAAATTTCTTTTGCACGATATACACTATCATAAGTAGAAAAACCTGCATGATCCATGAATATATCTTCTGATTTTACACCTTTCTCAATTGCAAAATCTTTCATAACATTTACTTCGTCATATTCTTCCTTTCCATGGTCTCCACTCATTATTATTTTTGAAGAAGTTTGATTATTATATAGTGCAATCCCTTGTAATAGTCTATCTTCTAGCATTGGACTTGGTTTATCTCCCCATATTCCTGCACCTAATACTAAAATGCAATCTACATTTTCTAACTCTTTTGCTTGTTTTTCTGTTACTATTTTACTTTTGGTTTTATTTACCACATAAAAGTTTATTGACAACATCATTATTCCAATAAGTGCACATAATATTAATATTATAATTATCAAAATTTTAAGCATATTTTTCTCCCTTTGTTTTTCCATAGTTTTACCTCTCTTTTACTACTTTATAAACTATTTCTTAGTCTAAATTTTTATGCAAAAAGGTGAGTTTTGACTCCATCTCCAAAGTCACTCAAAAAGCGGCAAGAAAAGTTTAACCTTTCTTGCCGTATTTATTAACTTTGAACTTTTTCTGTTTCTGCTACTTCATGAATAGCAATTTTTCTAACGTGTTCAATTTTTTCCCATGTAGTGTCACGTTTGAATAAACATTTAAAGTTTATAGCGATCCATGAGCCTAAGAATAATGGATAGCATAATAGTCCTTTAATCATTGGCTTGATAGGTCTTTTATCTAATAACATTATTAGTACTGCCGTTCCAATTGGTAATAGGAATGTTGGTATTACATATCTTAACATATTCATAGCTAAGTCCACGCTTGTCATTCCATCTCCTGCGTACATAATAACATTTATTAGTAGTAATACAAGTGTAAGTATAAACATTGGTATACTTCCTATAATGTATAAAAATCCATCAAAGTTCATTATTGTTTTGTGTTCTTTAACTGCTAACGCTAATGGTTTTGTATATTCTTTTATACATTGCATATGTCCAACTGTCCATCTTGTTCTTTGTTTCCAACTTTGTTTAAATCCTAAAGGTTGTTCATCATAAACTACTGCATCTACTGCCCATCCTAATTTTTTACCTTTAATTATTCTTTTTAGTGAGAACTCAATATCTTCAGTTAGAGTTTTTGTAATCCAGCCTTCTGGTTTTACTACATCAAACTTAACCATAAATCCTGTACCATTGATTAATGGTGAAAGACCTACATTGTATCTAGCTAAATGATAAAAACGGTTCATTGTCCAATAGAATATTGCATATCCTGCTGTAATCCAGTTATCTGTTGGATTTTTAATATCTCTGTATCCTTGAACTACATCTTCACCTTGACAAAGTTTTTTATTCATATTTTTGATAAAGTTTTTGTCTGCAACATTATCTGCATCAAATATGCAGAATGCATCATATGGTGCATTTTCATCAATTTTTTGTCTCAAAAACCAGTTTAATGCATATCCTTTTGTTTTTTTGCTTGGGTCAAATCTTTCATATACAATTGCTCCTGCTGCTCTCGCAACGTCTGCTGTTCTATCTGTACAGTTATCTGCAATTACATATATGTCTAATAACTCTTTTGGATAGTCTTGAGCTTTTAAACTTTCTATTAATTCTGTTACTACATTTTCTTCGTTATGGGCTGGAATGATTGCCATAAAACGATGATTTTTGTTTACAAGCATTGGTTTATCTTTTAATTTTACTAGTGAACATACACTAATTGCTAATTGGTAAAACCAAAATATTGTTATAATCCATACTAATGCCTGTTGAACAATATATAAGTATTCCATGTTTTTCTCCTTTTCTTAATTTCTAGACTTATTATATACATGTCATTAAAATAATTCAACCATTTTAATTAAATCTTAATATTTATTCTTTTTCTTCGGTATTTCCTGCTTCTAAGTCTTTCATGTTTAAATTAATTCTTCCTTGGTTATCAATTTCAGAAACTTTAACTGTTACTTCGTCTCCAACACTTAAAACATCTTCAACTTTTTCTACTCTTTTACTTGATATTTTAGAAATGTGTAATAGACCCTCATTTCCACCACCAATATCAACAAATGCTCCGAATGGCATAATTCTTGTTACTTTTCCATTATAAATTCCACCAACTTCAATAATTTTAGCTATATCTAAAATCATATCCATAGCTTTTTTACCACTTTCTGAGTCATTAGCATATACGCATACTTTTCCGTCATCATTTATATCAATTTTAACTCCTGTCTCGTCAATGATTTTGTTAATCATTTTTCCACCAGGTCCGATAACATCTTTTATTTTGTCTTTGCATATGTTTGCCATCATGATTTTTGGTGCATATTTAGAAACTTCTTTTCTTGGTTCGCTTATAACTGGTAACATTATATTATCTAAGATATAATCTCTTGCAACTTTTGTTCTTTCAAAAGCTTCCTTAATTATATCATATGTTAGTCCATCTATTTTAATGTCAACTTGTATAGCAGTAATTCCATCTTTTGTTCCACCAACTTTGAAATCCATATCTCCAAAGAAGTCTTCAATTCCTTGAATATCTGTAAGCATAATGTATCTGCTTGGATCATTCTTATCTGTAACTAATCCTGTTGAAATACCTGCTACTGGCTTTTTAATTGGGACACCTGCATCCATCAATGCTAATGTACTTCCACAAATACTTGCTTGTGATGTTGAACCATTTGAAGATAATACTTCCGATACAACTCTTATAGCATAAGGGAATTCTTCTTCTGATGGAATAACTGGTACTAATGCTTTTTCTGCTAAAGCACCATGTCCAATTTCTCTTCTGCCTGGTCCTCTTGATGTTCTTGCTTCACCAACACTATATGCTGGGAAGTTATATTGATGCATATATCTTTTTGTTGTTTCTTCATCTAAACCGTCTAATTCTTGTGCTTCACTACTTGTTCCTAATGTTACTATAGACATTACTTGAGTTTGTCCTCTTGTAAATATTGCACTACCATGTACTCTTGGAAGTACACCTACTTCACATGAAAGTGGTCTTATTTCGTCTATTTTTCTTCCATCTGGACGTTTATGTTCTTCTAGAATCATTTCTCTTACACAAGCTTTTTCTAAGTCATGTACGCTGTCTGCAATATCTGTTTTCTTTTCTTCTGCAGCTTCTTCTCCGTACTTTTCTACAAAATATGCTGTAATATCTTCTGTGATTTTTTCAATGTTTGCATCTCTTACAGTTTTATCTGTAGCTTGTACATCTTGATACATTCTGTCTTTGAAGTTTGCTACTATTTCGTTATATACTTCTGGATCTGTAGCAAATGATTTGTATTCAAATTTTGGTTTTCCTATTTCTGCTTTGATGTCAGAAATAAAGTTACATATTTTCTTAATTTCTTCATGTGCTGTTTTAATTGCTTCAAGCATTGTATCATTTGGTATTTCGTCAGCACCAGCTTCTATCATAGTAATTTTTTCAAGTGTTCCTGCTACTGTTAATGTTAATCTGCTTTTTTCTCTTTGTGCTAATGTTGGGTTTATAACTATTTGGTCATCAACATATCCAACTGCTACTGCTGCTGTAGGACCTCCAAATGGAATGTCTGATATAGAAAGTGCAGCTGATGCACCGATCATAGCACATACTTCTGGACTATTGTCTGAATCTACTGATAATACAGTTGCTACAACACATGTATCATTTCTAAAATCTTTTGGAAATAATGGTCTTAAAGGTCTGTCAATTGCTCTTGATGTTAATATAGCTTTATCTGCTGGTTTTCCTTCTCTTTTTGTAAATCCTCCTGGGATTTTACCTACTGCATATAGTTTTTCTTCATAATCTACTGATAGTGGGAAAAAGTCTATTCCCTCTTTTGGTTCTTTTGCTGCTGTTACGTTCACCATAACAACTGTCTCTCCATAACGTACTACTACGTTTCCGTTTGCAAGTTCTGCAATTTTTCCTGTTTCAATTGATAAAGTTCTTCCTGCTAATTGTGTTTCGTATTTTTTAAACATAAATTTTTCTCCTTTTTATTTTATTTATATTATAAGCAATATGAAAATTAGCGTAACCTCTATTATATGCTATATTTAGTAGCACATGATACAAGCTACTTTCTAATTTTTATTGCTTTTAATACCTTAATATTTTTCCTTTTTAACTAAGATAATATTCGCAAATTTGGACGTTTGGCATGAAAGCAAAACGTCCAAATTGTAAATTATTTTCTTAATCCTAATTTTTCAACGATGTCTCTATATCTTTGAACATCTTTTTTAGCTAAATAGTTAAGTAAGTTTCTTCTTGCACCTACCATTTTTAAAAGTCCTCTTCTTGAATGATTATCTTTCATATGAACTTTTAAATGAGCTGTTAATTCATTGATTCTTTCTGTTAAAAGAGCTATTTGAACTTCTGGAGAACCAGTATCTTTTTCATCTCTTTTATAAGTTTCAATGATTTCTTGTTTTCTTTCCTTTGTCATTTTATTTTCCTCCTATATTTTATTTGCCTTAAGCTGAGTTTTAGTTTGGAGTGTTATCCCCTAAAACTAAGTAAAAGGTATATTGATACCTTTAAACGGTACCTTATATATAATAGCATATTTTTCCAACAAAATCAAGAGTTTAGTGTTATTTTATTAAATTTTAAAACAGGTGCAGAAATATAATCCACACCTGTAAGGAGTTATCGCAACTTAGGGACATACATAGTAGGATATTCTACATCAAGTGTCACTTTTCTTTCGGGATTATATACTCTTTTAGTCTCGATTCTTTTGACAAGGATAATAGTTTCAAGTTTTATACTGTTTTAGTCTTTCTATTGCTTCTAAGCTTTCTTGATAATCTCCAAAGCCGGTTAATCTAAAATATCCTTCTCCACTTGGTCCAAAGCCACTTCCGTGGTATTCCAACTATTCCAATATTTTCTAGTAGTTCATCAAAAAATTGCCATGATGTTTTTGCATTTGGAACCTTTAGCCACACATATGGTGAGTTTACTCCACCATACACCTCAAATCCAGCATCTTCTAATCCTTGTTTAATTGTCTTTGCATTTTTTAAATAATATTGTATTTTGGATTCTATATCTCTTTTAGCTTCTGGTAAATATGTTGCTTCTGCACCTCTTTGTGTGATATATGATTCTCCATTAAACTTAGTATATTGTCTTCTAGTCCATAAATTATTTATTGAGACCTCTACATTATTGCTTGTATATCCCTTTAAAACTTTTGGCACTATTGTATAACTACAGCGAACTCCTGCAAATCCTGCAGTTTTTGAAAAGCTCTTAAATTCAATAGCTACCTCTTTTGCTCCTTCAATTTCATAAATCGAATGTGGAATATTTTCTTCTGTTATATATGCTTCATAAGCTGCATCAAATAATATAACTGATTTATTTTGTTTTGCATATTGTACCCATTCTTGTAATTGTTCTTTTGTAAGTGCCATACCGGTAGGATTATTAGGATAGCACAAATATATTAAATCTACTTTAGTTCTAGGAATTTCTGGGACAAAATTATTTGTACTATTTGTTACCAAATATACTATGTTTTCATAGTTAGTTATATGTAATTCTCCGCTTCTCCCTGCAATAACATTAGCATCTAAATATGCTGGGTATACCGGATCTTGAATAGCTACTTTATTATTTACATCAAATATGTCGTTAATATTACCTATATCACTATTTATACCATCTGATATAAATATTTCGTCTAGTTCAAACTCAATGCCTTTAGATAGATAATCTTCTTCTAGAATTTTCTTTTTCAAAAAATCATATCCAAGTTCTGGCCCATATCCTCTAAATGTTTCCTTGTTCTGCATTTCATCGCAAGCCTTTTTCATAGCTTCTACAACAGCTTTTGTCAAAGGTAAAGTCACATCTCCAACTCCTAAATTTATAACCTTTTTCTCTGGATTTTCCTGTTTATATTTTTCTACCTTTTCTGCAACTGTAGAAAACAAATAATTATTTTGAAGTTTCAAAAAGTTTTCATTTACTCTATTCATCGATCCACTCTCCTTTAAATACAGTTACAGCTGGTCCTGTCATATGCACATGATTATTTGGCTTCCATTCAATTTCTAAGTTTCCACCTAATAATTGAACATTAACTTTTCTGTCTGTGTATCCATTTAGTCTACTAGCAACCACTGAACTACAAGCTCCTGTTCCACATGCCAAAGTTTCTCCTGAACCTCTTTCCCATACTCTCATTTTTATATTATTTTTATCTACTACCTCTACAAATTCAATATTGGCTTTCTCAGGAAATATATCAGCATTTTCTAAAATAGGTCCATATTCTGCTACTTTGAAATTTTTTATATTATTTACAAATGTAACAGCATGTGGATTTCCCATTGATACACATGTCAGTTCAATTTTTTTATTTTTTACTTTAACCTCCGCTTTTACTTTTTTATCTTCTATTTTAGCACTTGAGGAAACTGGAATTTTGGTAGCTTCTAAAATTGGTGCTCCCATATCGACTTCCACTGTTTTTACTTTTCCATTTACTATATTTAGTTTTAATGTTTTTATTCCTGATAATGTTTCTATTGTAGTTATTTCTTCACATATTAATCCTAATTCATATGCAAGTTTAGCCACACACCTTATACCATTTCCACACATTTGTGCTTCACTTCCGTCACTATTAAACATCCTCATTTTTAAGTCTGCAACTTTACTTTTGCATAATAATATTAATCCATCAGAGCCAACTCCAAAATGTCTATTACTCAATCTGTTTGTCAAATTCTTTATATCTATTGGTTCTTTTCCATTTATGCAGTCTATATACACATAGTCATTTCCTAATCCTTGCATTTTAAAAAACATCATAAAATGTAAATCCTCCCATTACATTTTATGATGTTTAATTTTTGTTATGATTATAAGTTGCTAAGAGTAATAAGCATTACTAAGCTTATATATATGAATG
>ERZ780095.411-NODE-411-length-13258-cov-3.22578_pt1 | contig 13258 bp, 9 predicted proteins | sample MGYA00511574_ERZ780095 | MGnify/ENA primary metagenome ERZ780095 (study PRJEB29588, sample SAMEA2153837) | human gut metagenome | biome: human gut; feature: human-associated habitat; material: faeces | place: Denmark | collected 2008/2010 ...
CTTTTCACCCTCAGCTTTTTCAGGTTTGATTTCAAGCTCACCGCCGTTATCAACAATTTCAACTTCGGAAACTATGAATGCGGCACAAAGCTCAGGCTCAGCCTTTTTAAGGAATTCAAGTGTTTCGCCGCCTGCACAAAGTGTTACCTTTGCTTCAAGCGAACCCTTAATTGTCTTATCCTTTATAAGGGATTCGAGTGACTTTTTAACATTATCACGAAGTTCGTGGATTCTGTCCCAGAAAGCCATAAATTTATCGTCAACATCAATAGCGATGTTTTCGGGAATCTCATTAAAGATAACATGTTCTGCATTCTCATTTGAGGAATGAGGCATGTATTTCCAAATTTCATCTGATGTATACGCAAGGAGCGGAGCAATCATTCTTGTCATTGCGTCAAGGATAACATAGATTACGGTCTGAGCGGCTCTTCTTGAGAGGCTGTCAGCCTTTTCTGTATAAAGTCTGTCCTTGAGAACATCAAGATAGAAGTTAGACATATCAACAACACAGAAGTTGTGAATGCTGTGATATACAATATGGAACTCATAATTATCGTATGAAGTTCTAACCTTTGTGATAAGGTCATTAAGCTTTGCAAGTGCCCATTTATCAATCGGCAACACCTTGTCAAAGTCAACCATATCTGTATCGGGATTAAAGTCAGAAATGTTACCGAGAATGTATCTTGCGGTATTTCTGATTTTTCTGTATGATTCGGAAATCTGCTTGAGGATATCCTTGGAAATATGAACATCAGTCTGATAGTCGGTTGATGCAACCCAAAGTCTGAGTACATCAGCACCGTACTGCTTAATAACATCCTGTGGGCTGATGCCGTTACCAAGTGACTTCCTCATCTTTCTTGATTCATCGTCAAGAATCATACCGTGAGTAAGAACAGCCTTGTAAGGTGCTCTGCCTCTTGTAGCAACGGATGTAAGGAGTGATGACTGGAACCAACCTCTGTACTGGTCGTTACCCTCAAGGTAAAGGTCAGCAGGTGATTCAAGGTTATCACGCTGTTCAAGAACAGCGGCATGCGATGAACCGCTATCGAACCAAACATCCATAATATCTTTTTCTTTATCAAATTCAGTACAACCGCACTTCTTACACTTTGTACCGGCAGGAAGAATCTCTGCGGCTGTGTGATTGTACCAAGCGTTTGAGCCTTCTTTACCGAATAAGTCAGCAACAGCAAGCATAGCATCCTTATCAATAAGAGCCTCTCCGCAATCCTTACAGAAGAAAATCGGAATCGGAACACCCCATTTTCTCTGACGGGAAATACACCAATCTTTTCTTTCTCTTACCATTGATGTAATTCTGTCCTTGCCCCATGCAGGAATCCACTTAACCGTATTGATAGCGTCAACAGCCTCATCCTTGAAATCGTCAACCGAACAGAACCACTGGTCTGTTGCTCTGAAAAGAATAGGGGTTTTACATCTCCAGCAATGCGGATACTGATGGACAATTTTCTTTAATGCAAAAAGTGAGCCATTTTCTTCAAGATAGGCGGCAATCTTCTTATTAGCCTCATCAGTTGTAAGACCTGCAAACTGACCTGCTTCTTCTGTAAGAACACCGTTAGAATCAACAGGACAGATAATCGGAATCTCAGGGTAATTCTGACATACATTGTAGTCGTCAACACCGTGTCCGGGAGCTGTGTGTACACAACCTGTACCGCTTTCGAGAGTTACATGCTCACCAACGATAACAAGGGACTCTCTGTCAAGGAACGGATGTGCTGTTTTTATATACTCAAGCTCACTGCCCTTTACCGTTGCTACAACTTCAAAGTCTGTTATACCTGCCTCATCAAGAGCAGACTTATAAAGCTCTGACGCCATAACAAGGTATTCATCACCTGTTTTGATTACAGAATATTCAAATCTCGGACCTACGCAAATTGCGACATTCGCAGGGAGTGTCCAAGTTGTAGTTGTCCAGATTACAAATTTAACCTTTGAAGGATCGATTCCCATATTTGAGAAAACGCCCTTATCGTCGGTTACATTAAACTTTACATAGATTGAATGGCAAGGATCTTCAGCATACTCAATTTCAGCCTCTGCAAGAGCAGTCTTACACTCCGGACACCAATAAACAGGCTTTAAGCCCTTGTAGATATAGCCTTTTGTAGCCATTTCTGCAAACACTCTGATCTGTTCAGCCTCAAACTCATGGTTAAGAGTGATGTACGGCTTATCCCATTCACCGATTACGCCAAGTCTTTTAAACTGCGTACGCTGATCGTTAATATAGCCTTTTACAAACTCTTCGCACATTTTACGAAGTTCAACAACAGAAATTTCAGCAGAATTACCGATACCGGCTTTCTTTCTTGCTTTAAGTTCCGTAGGAAGTCCGTGTGTATCCCAACCCGGAACATACGGAGCTTTAAAGCCTGCCATATTCTTATATCTTACGATAAAATCCTTAAGAATCTTATTAAGTGCATGACCAAGGTGAATGTCACCGTTAGCATAAGGAGGGCCGTCATGAAGAATGAACAGAGGCTTTCCCTCATTTACTTTCATAAGATTTTCGTAAACCTTTTCATCTTCCCAATTTTGAAGTGTAACAGGCTCGCTTTTCGGTAGACCTGCTCTCATAGGGAAGTCTGTCTTTGGAAGATTAAGTGTTGAATTATAATCCTGGGACATTTTATATTCTCTCCAATATCTAAAATCTAAATAAAAATCAGTCGGCAGTTACATCATAGTTATCACCGAACTTAAGATGACTGAACTTGCTCTGTCTTTTAGGATGAGCAGATACTTCTTCAGTTTCAGCAATAGGCTCAGCTTTCATTTCTGAAGGTACTGCAATCTTCACATCGTCTTCAACCTGAGGCTGTGCAGGAGCTGTCACATCCTCTGTAGGATACTTTTCGTCAAGTTCAGCTTTTGAAGCCTCAACATCGGAGGTTTGAAGGAGATCATCAATTGACTTAATATGCTTACTGTAAAGTGAAATAAGTTCATTTCTGAGATTAGCCGCATCTGACTGAAGCTGTAAATAATGCTCTTTCTCGGCAGCAGTCATATTGTTTGCGTCAACAAGGAGAGTCTGAGCCTTTGTTTCGGCATCACGAACAATCTTTGCAGCCTTTTCCTTTGCTTCTCTTATGCAGGCATCAGCAACCTTCTGTGAAGCAAGCAAAGCGTTTCTTACTGTTTCTTCATCTGCTCTGTACTGTTCAACTCTTGTTGCAAGAACATCAATCTTATGAACAAGGTTAGTTTTTTCTTTCTTCAATTGTTCAAAAGAAACAATGACTTCATCAATAAACGAGTCAACATCTTCAGCTCTGTAACCACCGTTAAGAGTGGCTTTTCTGAAGCTTATATTTTTAATTTCATCAATTGTAAGCATTTATCTGCACTCCTTATTTATAATGTATAACCGAAATTCTCATTCGACCTTTTCCTGTAGTTCCAAGTATACCTTTTAAAACGAATTTGCCTTTTCCGCGAATTGTAAAAACATCATTTTCCTTTAGGTTAAAACTGACATTTTTAGTTTCTTCAAAATTAACACATACGCTGTCCGACATAATGACAGTTTTTGTCTTTTCTCGTGACAGTTTACATACAGCGGCAACAATATTATCAAGTCGTAAAGAAGAAACTATAAATGTTTTTTCTTCTACTCCTCTTCCCTGCGGAAGCTTTGACAAATCAGCATCATCAACCTTGACGCCGACTCTGCCGACTTTTGAAATCTGCGACTTGACATAATCAGACAATTCCGCTTTTACAAATACAACAGCCCGTCCGTCCTCAACAAGAATATCCCCGACAGTTTCACGCTCTATTCCGAGCGACATCAAAGAACCGAGAAAATCACGATGAGTGAGTCGGTCGCATTTTCTGAATGAAAATTCAATACCGCATATCGGAAACATACTCGTACTCGGTTCGTCAAAAAACAAGCCAAGCATTTTTCTCTCGGAATCATCATACCCGCCAAAGAAAAGGTAGTTGTCGAAATATGCTTTTTTAAGTTCGGAAACAAGAAGTGCTTGTTTCCTTTCACTCATAAAAGGCATAAAATACGGTTTCTGTCTTGTCAGACAAAGGTCAATACCGTTATTAAGCCGAGCAATCAGCTGTTTGTCATCATCCGAAGTAAACACCGTTGTTCTCAAGCTCATCAAGTAAATCGTCGCCTGTCAGGTCAACATTGCTCGGAATAATGATATATGTATTTGTAGCGACACGCTTGATTTTACCACGGTTTGCATACGCAACACCGCTGAGGAAATCAAGGATTCTTCTTGCCATATCTTTATTTGTATCTTCAAGATTAAGAACTACTGTGTGAGCCTTCATAAGCTCATCGGCAATTGTGCGGGTTTCTTCGCCGAAACGCTCAGGCTTGAATAAACCAACCTGAAGATTGGTGGTAGCATTAATGTTTACGACCTTGTTTCCGCCGCCGAGATCTCTTTCTTTTTTAGTGTTTCTTACAGGTTCTTCTTTATAGTCTTCTTCTGCACCTTCGTCAGCATAACCATATTCATCGTACTCATACTCATCATCGGGGGCGTCCCACATGCGTTTAAACTTATCTACAAAACCAGCCATTATATAATCCTCCTAAAATTATGTATAATTCCTTGCACCGAATAATGCCGAACCAACTCTGACCATATTTGCACCTGCAAGTACAGCTTCGTAATAATCGGCAGACATACCCATTGAAAGAATATTCATATCTATATTATCTAATTTTTTTTGCGAGATGTCAATAAATATATTATGCATTTTATTGAAAAATTCAGAAATTTTCTGTGAAGATTCACAAATCGGAGGTATTGCCATAAGACCTTTAACTGAAATACCGTCCAATTCGGCAATCTGACAAAGTAATTCTTCAAGCTGTTCAGGCATAACGCCTGACTTGTTTTCTTCTCTGCCGATATTTACCTCAACAAGAACATCACAGTTTTTATTGATTTTTAAAGCCTGTTTAGAAATTTCCGACGCAAGCTTTATTGAATCGACAGACTGGATAAGATCAACCTTATCGATAATCTGTCTTACCTTGTTTGTCTGCAAGTGACCGATAAACTGAAGAGAACAGTTGTCAAGGTTATACTTATCATACTTTGACAAAAGTTCCTGAACCTTGTTTTCGCCTATGTGGTCAAGCCCAAGTGAAATTGCGTGGTTAATAACCTCAGGTTCAACCATTTTTGTTGCGGCAAGAAATGTAATATCCTCACGCTTTCTTCCGGACCTTTCGGCAGCCTCGGCTATTCGCTCATCAATAAATTTGTAATTGTATTCAACGTCAGTTAACAACTTTTCCGTCATACAAATCATCTCCTTCAAGAATTACCTGATCATATAACTCAACTGTTGTGCCGTCAACAAGGTCTTTGCTGTCCGGCTCCGGATCGCAAATAACATAATCATCGTCGGCATACAGAATAGATATCTGTTTGAATCGCACTTCACTTCCGTGAAGCACATATACACCCTGAACCTTAACCTGTTCGGTATGTTTATTGTCATTGTCATCATAGGTTGTCTTTGTTACATAGTCATCATGAATAGCCTTTTTGCTGATTCTCAAGCCAGTGTATGAACCAAGACCTATTTCAATCGGTTCATGTCTTGCCTGAGCAAGGTCGGAATTCATATAGTCACACTCAAGAATAAGAAGGGCGTCGCTGTCTTTTGATTCCTGATAAATTCTCTTGATAGTGGCGGGAATGCTTTCAGACGATGCGTCAGAGAACAGTACCGTAGCGGAACCGTCCCACAAAGAAAGTCTTGTTGCCTCATCAGCCGTAACCTTACAGGCAACATACCATTTCAATCCGGTTACAACCTTGCCTGCAATATTGTCGGACACTTTTGTCTGCTTTACATTATCAAGGTCAGAAAGAGTCAGACGATCAAGATTATTGTAATCAAGCGCATTTTCATATCCGTCACAATGTGAGAGAAAACAACCTGATTTTTCAGTCGTAATATTACCTGTTGATTTTCCTGTTTTGCCTTCAAGAGTGGCTATTTCAGCCTGGAGTTCTGAAATTCTGTCATTAAAGTTAGTGGCTTTGCCTGTGTAAATCTGTCTTTGGTTTATTGAATAAAGCAGATTATTTGTGACATTATCAATATTTGCCAAATCGCCGTCATTGATACTGCGAATTTGTGAAATGATATTATTATTTATATTGTTGTTGATAGTATCAATACCTATGTTGCCGGCCGTGCTTGTTTTTTGAAGTGTCTGCAAATCGGAAAGCTGTTCCTGTAATGCACTGATTTTTGACTGTGAAGCTGCGTCATCATCATTTGCATATGATTTTGCAATTTCACCACCGGCTTTTACCTCGTCACCGTCATGCACTGTATATGAAAGCACACCCGAAGTATTATTCTGAATCATATTTTCATCACGGATAATAAATCCGTTTGAATAAATTTTATCCGTGACTGTTGTTTGAACAGCATTTTCAGTCGGATACATTTTAAAATTTGTACTTATCAGAAGATAGGCGGCATAAACAACTGCAAGAACTGATAACGCAATCATCAAAATTCGTCTGAAAAGCAATTTATCCATAAAGTAAGCCTCTTTCGATTACAGCCTTTGCATAACTGTATATTTCTTCAAATGAATTATATTCATCAATATAAATCCAATTAATCTCCGAATCCCGCTTAAACCAAGTAATTTGTCTTTTCGCATATCTGCGGGTTTCCATTTTCAATTTTTCAACACAATCATTCAGGTTTTTATTTTCTTTAAAATAAGGAATCAATTCCTTGTATCCTATCGCCTTTATTGATGTATAGCTCAGGTCGGAATTAATAACCCGTTCAGCCTCCTCAAGCAGACCTTCTTCAAGCATAATATCTACACGCTTGTTTATTCTGTCATAAAGCGCCTGTCTGTCACGGCAATTAAGACCGATTTTTACAGTTATATACGGAGACGGAATTTTATGTGATTCTTCAATCTGTTGCGTAATAGTTTTTCCTGTTGTTTTGTAAAATTCAATGGCACGGATTATTCTTTTAAGATTTCTGCTTTCACGAAGTCTTTCAGCCGATTCCGGATCGAATTTTTCAAGCATTTCAAGCAACCTGTCTGTTCCATGTTCTTCGGCAATCTTGCGAAGTTCTAAGCAATAATCTTCATCCCGTTTATCATCACTGAAAGAAACATTGTTCAGAAGTGAATCAACATAAAGACCTGTTCCGCCGACAATAAACGGTAATTTGCCTCTTGAATAAATATCTGCTATACATTTTGAAGCATCAGTTACATAAGACGCAACCGAATAGGTTTTATCAGGCTGAAGAAAGTCCATCATATGATGAGGAATTCCGTCCATCTCTTCTTTGGTAGGTTTGGCTGTTGCAATCTGCATTCCCTTGTATATCTGCATGGAATCGGCAGATACGATTTCACCGTTAAAATGCTTTGCAAGTTCAACCGAAAGTTTTGTTTTGCCTGATGCGGTAGGACCGACAATTGAAACCGTATTAATAGATTTTTCCAAAAAATCACACCCTGCCAAATTGTTTTTCAATTTCACCCTTTGTAAGAACAATGCAAATCGGTCTGCCGTGAGGGCAATACTTGATTTCAGGATGTTCTTCAAGGTGTTTTACAATCCCTATAAGCTCCTCAGGCGTACTTTTATTGCCTGCCTTTATAGCTGAACGGCAAGCAACATTGCTGTAAAACCAATCCATTTTTTCCGTAAAGATATCGGTTTTCCCCTGAGAAATGTAGCCCGACATCTCGGTAATGCAATCTTCAATTTCAACAGCCGGAATATACTGCGGAGAACTTCTTACAATAACCGTACTGTTACCGAAATCTTCAACTTCAAAGCCGCAATCGGAAAACATATCAAGATTATTAATTGCCGCATCATACTCGGTTTTTCCGAGAGTGACTGTAACAGGAGCAAGTAAAATCTGCCTGTAGTCAGCAGCCTTTTCGGCTTTGAGTTTTTCATAAATAATTCTCTCATGGGCGGCATGTTTGTCTATCAAAAGAATATCTTTATTGTTTTTTTCTGCAATGATATATGTATCGAAAGCCTCACCGATATATTTGATGCTCGTCTGATTATCGTTTACAAGAACAGGCTCTTTTGATTTCTCAATAGATTCTTCCGAAACAATTACATTAACCTCTTTAGGGCTTACAATCGGATTTTTATCGGTAATACCTTCTGTATCAGTTTTTTCATCTTCGACAAGCGAAGATGGCTGAACAATTTCAGGCTTGAAAGTTGATTTTAACTTTTCTTCCTCTTTTGCCTTATTTATCGCCTGTTTGCTGAAAATATCAAACGGATTGGATATATCCGCAACTTTTATATCATCAATGGACTTTGTAACAGAACGAATAGCTGCCTCGCCAATCTTCTTATTATCATTAAATGCGACATCGGAAAACGGATTAAAATCATCGGATTTTCCGGGTGTAGCAACAGGTTTTGTAACCTCTGTTTTGGGATTGTCAGGTATCGGTTTAGCATACTGTTTTTGTAGAAAATCATTTTTAGAACTTTGCACAACAGGCTTATTCAGAATGGCAGGTGCATTGTTAAACGGATTAAACTTATTTTGCACCTCATTAAAAGCCGTTTCCTTTTTAAATGACGCTTTTTTACGGCTGTCATACTTCATAAGTGAAGATTTTACCGCATGATAAATCGCATCAAAAACAGGTCTTTCATTTATAAATCTGACCTCAAGTTTTGAAGGATGAACATTTACATCAATAATTTCACACGGCAATTCGATATTAAGAACACATGATGGAAATTTTCCGACCATAATTGAGCCCTTAAAAGCCTCCTCAAGTGCAACCATAGCCGTTCTGGTTTTGATGTACCTTCCGTTGATAAAAAAATTCTGCATATTACGATTTGGTCTTGAGTGTTCGGGCTTTGAAATATAGCCGTAAACCTTTATTGCATCAAGCTGATAATCAACCGGAATAAGTCCTTTTGCAAAATCTTTTCCAAAAACCGAATATATTGCAGAAATAAGTTTTCCGTCGCCGAATGTACGAAGAACCTGCTTTCCGTCCTTAATGTATGTAAATGCAATTTCGGGATGTGACAAAGCAGTTTTGTCGATTATATTTGAAACTGCGTTACCCTCCGAAACATCCTTTTTCAAAAATTTTGCACGGGCAGGAATGTTGTAGAACAAATCTCTGATAACAAAGGTTGTGCCGACAGGACAACCTGCATCATCAAAGCTCTGTTCTTCACCGCCGTCAATTTCATATGAAGTTCCGATTTCCTCGTTTACATTCCTCGTAATAAGTTGAAGTCGTGACACTGCACAAATTGACGCAAGAGCTTCTCCTCTGAATCCAAGTGTAGAAATACTGTTAAGGTCAGATTCAACCTTAACCTTACTGGTTGCATGTCTTAAAAACGCAACTTTGATATCGTCACGGTAAATACCGCAACCGTCATCGGCAACACGCATGAATGTTGTACCGCCGTTTTTTATCTCAACGGTGATATTTTTTGCGCCTGCGTCAATTGAATTTTCTACAAGCTCCTTTATAACCGACGCCGGTCTTTCAACAACCTCGCCGGCGGCAATAAGTTCTGCAACATGCTTATCAAGTACGTTGATTACACCCATTTGTGTCACCTCCTAATATTAAATCATACCCTTGAGTTCATAAAGCAAGTTCATTGCTTCAATCGGAGTAAGAGTATTTATATCTGTATCTTTCAGCTTTTCAATCACGGGACTTTCAGTCGAACCGATAAGTGAAAGCTGCATATCGTCTGAATTATCCTGCTTTTGAATATTGGCATTCTCGTTTTTATATTTGCCGTGTTCAAGGTCTTTTAAAATTTCCTTTGCTCTTGAAATTACAGACTGCGGAATGCCTGCAAGCTTTGCGACCTCAATACCGTAGCTGTCATCTGCTCCGCCGGGAACAATTCTTCGCAGAAAAGTAATGTCATCGCCACGCTTTTTAACTGCTATGTTATAGTTTTTTACACCGTCAAGGAGTTGTTCCATAACCGTGAGTTCGTGATAATGAGTTGCAAAAAGTGTTTTTGCACCGAGTTTTTTTCTGTCGGCACAAAATTCAAGTACAGCCCTTGCAATGCTCATACCGTCAAAGGTCGAAGTACCTCTGCCGATTTCGTCAAGAATAAGTAAGCTTTTTGAAGTTGCATTTTTAATGATATTGGCAACCTCGCTCATCTCAACCATAAAGGTTGACTGTCCAGATGCAAGATCATCAGACGCACCTACACGAGTAAAGATGCTGTCTACAATTCCGATTTCGGCAGAAGACGCCGGAACAAAACTGCCTATCTGCGCCATAAGGACAATAATGGCAATCTGTCGCATATAGGTTGACTTACCCGCCATATTGGGACCTGTAATAATTGCTACTCTGTCATTGGCAGAATCAAGGCTGACATCATTCGGAACAAACGGTGCATCCTTTAATAGAGCCTCAACAACCGGATGCCTCGAATCTTTAATTCTTATAGCAGTTGAAAGGTTTACATCAGGTCTTATGTATCTGTTGTCAGCCGCAACATTTGCAAGTGATGTAATAACATCAAGATTAGCAATGGCTTTTGCGGTTTTCTGAATTCTTTCAAGATTATCCGAAACCGTCTTTCTGACATCATCAAAGAGGTTGTATTCAAGTGCAACCGATCTGTCTTTTGCACCGAGGATTCTGCCCTCTACATCTTTCAAATCCTGAGTAATATATCTTTCACAATTGGTGAGTGTCTGCTTTCTTATGTATGTTTCGGGTACCATGGATTTATACGAATTTGATACTTCAATATAATATCCGAATACCCTGTTATAACCGACTTTAAGCTTAGGAATTCCCGTTATATCACGCTGTTCAGCCTCAATACGGGCAAGAATCCCCTTTGAGTCATTCATATCGCCTGTCACGGAATCAAGTTCTTCGTTATAACCTCTCTTAATCATACCGCCCTCACGGACTGTAAACGGAGGTTCTTCAACGATTGCAGAATCAATAAGAGAATGAATGTCCTCAAGCTTATCAATGCTTTTATAAATATATTTAAGATAAACCGATTTACAATCAACGAGCAAATCCGAAATCTGCGGAAGATTCTGAATTGCTCCGCAGAGTGAACGCAAATCTCTTGCATTTGCAGAACCGTAAACGATTCTTGTCATAAGTCTTTCAATGTCAAATATACCCGAGAGTGTGTCTGTAACATCCATACGGAGCATATTATCGTTTACAAGCTCTTCAATTGCACTCTGACGGTTGTTAATTGAAGTTATATTAAGCAAAGGATGTTCAAGCCATGAACGCATAAGGCGTTTGCCCATTGCAGTTTTTGTCTTGTCAAGCACCCACAAAAGTGAACCCTTTTTATCCTTTGTCAGCATTGTTTGTGTGAGCTCAAGATTACGCTGTGTGTTGTAATCAAGGCTCATATATTGATTTTCTTTGTAGAATTCAATGTGATTTATTCTTTCAAGTCCCGTTTTCTGAGTATCACGAAGATATGAAAGCAATGCACCGAGAACGCATACAACAACAGATTTGTCAGATACGGTACTGTATTCATCCGCAAACTGTGATTTTACAACATCAGTACATACCGACTCGTCAAATTTTTCATCTTCGAGCATTTCAACTCCTGCCGAAAGTTTCGCTTTAATGAACTTTGGCAGTTCTTTCAGCTTTACAATATCACCGCCGATGAGAATTTCACGGGGATTATAGCTTGTAAGCTGATTGGTAAGGACATTATAGCTGTCATTACCCCTGATTTCCGTAGCGTATAATTCTCCTGTGGAAATATCGCAAAAACAAAGTCCTATAGATTTATTTTTAGAATACATACAGCAAATGTAGTTGTTTTTGCTCTCATCAAGCATACTCGATTCCATTACGGTACCGGGAGTAATTACTCGAATAATATCACGCTTTACAAGACCTTTTGCCTTTGCAGGATCTTCCGTCTGTTCGCAAATTGCAACCTTATAGCCCTTTGCAACAAGTCTTGCAATATAACCCTCACAGCTGTGAAACGGAACTCCGCACATGGGAGCACGCTCGGCCTGTCCGCAATCCCTTCCTGTAAGAGTAAGTTCAAGCTCCTTTGATGCAAGCTTTGCATCATCGTAAAACATTTCGTAGAAATCTCCAAGTCGGAAGAACAAAATGCTGTCTTTGTTTTCTTCTTTAATTTTGAAATACTGTTGCATCATTGGAGATAACTCCGCCATTTGTTTCACTTCCTTAACAAAATTTAGAACCGTTTATCAGCCGCAACCGCCGCATGTAGCACAGCTGCCTGAGCATGATGACTGGCTGTAATCAGCAGTCTCGGGATCTGCGCCCTCAGCAGACTGCTGAACAATTGCGAGAACTCTGTTTGCAACAACATCAAAAGCAGCCTTTGCATCATTGTAGGCAATCATATTCTCGTTTGACATAATCTGAGAATATGCCTCTCTCATCTCGGTATTAAGCTTAGAAAGCTTTTCCTGATCTCTCTCTTTTTTTGATGCTTCATTGTTGATTGACATTCTTTTAAGATTGAATTCACCGATAAGACGCTGAAGCTCCATATCTGCATCTGCATTCTTCTGAGCGTCCTGCAATTTTTTATATGAGTCCTCTTCCTGAATGAGCCTTCCGAGTTCCCTTGCTTTCTCAATGATATCCATAGTTTTGACCTCCGATTATTTTACAAGCTCACCCTTTAATATCCAGTTGCGAGCCTTTGTTATTTTTACATTTCTGAATGTTCCGATACAGTCCTTTGATCCTTCAAGCTCAACTATTATGTTACCGCTTGTACGACCGCACAATTCACCGTTCTTATCGTTTTCACCTTCAATAAGTACCTTTTCGGTTTTGCCAACCATTGAAGAACAACGCTTTGCCGCAATTTCTTCCTGAACATCAAGAAGTTCACGGAACCATTTTGATTTTTCTTCAGCGGAAATCGGATCGTCCATTTTAGCAGCAGGAGTACCTACTCTCGGTGAGAAAATGAAGGTAAAGAGTGATGTAAACTCAACCTCACGGATAAGCGATAAAGTTTCTTTGAAATCTTCATATGTTTCACCCGGAAAACCTACAATGATATCACTTGTAAGTGAAAGACCGTCAATTTTCTCTTTAGCATAATTGATTATTTCAAGATACTTTCTGCGATCATAGTGACGGTTCATTTCTTTAAGCACTCTGTGCGAACCGCAT
>ERZ780095.418-NODE-418-length-13184-cov-8.43004_pt1 | contig 13184 bp, 9 predicted proteins | sample MGYA00511574_ERZ780095 | MGnify/ENA primary metagenome ERZ780095 (study PRJEB29588, sample SAMEA2153837) | human gut metagenome | biome: human gut; feature: human-associated habitat; material: faeces | place: Denmark | collected 2008/2010 ...
ATCGTGCTCATAGGCTGAACTGTACAATCCTTTTTCCATTTCTTGTTCGTTTTATCGGTTATTTATTTTCTTACTTATACGCCTGCTCGTGAACTCCTGCCACGGCACGACCGCTTGGGTCGTTCTGGTTCTTGAAGGAGGCATCCCAAGCTAGGGCCTCGGCAGTGCTGCATGCCACACTTGGTACGGATGGCACACTGCGAGCGGCACTGTCGCTAGGGAAATGCTCAGCGAAGATAGAGCGATAATAATACTCCTCCTTGTTCTGTGGAGGATTGATAGGGAATCGCTCGGCCGCATGAGCCATCTGTTCATCGCTGACAGCGGATGCCGTGATTTGCTTCAGGGTGTCAATCCAAGAATAGCCTACGCCATCGGAGAATTGCTCCTTCTGTCGCCATGCCACTTCCTCTGGCAATAAGTCGGCGAATGCCTCACGTACCACTTTCTTCTCGATGGTCTTGTCTGGACACATCTTCAAGACAGGGTTCATACCCATCGCCACATCCAAGAACTCCTTGTCGAGGAATGGCACTCTGCCCTCGATGCCCCAAGCCGCAAGACTCTTGTTGGCACGCAAGCAGTCGTACATATAGAGTTTGCCGAGTTTTCTGACCGTTTCCTCATGGAAAGCCTTGGCATCCGGAGCCTTGTGGAAGTAGAGATAACCACCAAACACCTCGTCGGCACCCTCACCGGAGAGAACCATCTTGATACCCATGCTTCGGATAACACGTGCCAAGAGATACATTGGGGTAGATGCACGGACGGTGGTTACATCATAAGTCTCGATGAAGTAGATGACATCACGGATGGCATCCAAACCTTCCTGAATAGTATAGTTGATTTCGTGATGCACAGTACCGATGTGCTCTGCCACCAAGCGAGCCTTTGCCAAGTCGGGTGCTCCCTTCAAGCCCACCGCAAAGGAGTGAAGACGTGGCCAGTAAGCCTTGGTCTCACCACCATTCTCCACACGGGTGGTAGAATATTTCTCGGCAATGGCAGAGATGACGGAAGAGTCGAGACCACCGCTGAGGAGCACGCCGTATGGCACATCGCTCATCAACTGGCGCTTCACAGATGCTTCGAGAGCATCATGTATCTCAGCTACGGCAGCCTTCTCCTGTGGCTCAGCCTCAGCGAGTTGCTGGGCAGCCTTCTGGTTGTCATCTATCTGGTATTTCTTCTGCATGGTAGCATACTCGAACCAATCGCGAGTATAATAACGCTTCATGCCAGGAGTCTTGCTATAGTAGTAATGACCAGGGAGGAATGGCTCATAGTGGTCGCACTGACCTTCGAGCGCTTTCAACTCAGAGGCAACCATCACCTTTCCATCCTTGTCATAACCGATGTAGAGAGGAATGACGCCGATAGGGTCACGGGCGATCAAGAACTCATCTCGCTCGACATCGTAAAGAGCGAAGGCAAAGATACCATTCAACTGCTCCAACATCTGGCAGATGCGAGAATGTACGGCATCTTCTCCTTGATATATTAAGGTGGCGAAATCGGTATCGGCACGCATCTCACGATAGAGCGAGAGGATGACCTCACAGTCGGAACCGGTCTGAAACTGGTAAGTATCGGCGAAGCGAGCACGGATATTCTGGTGATTATAGATCTCACCGTTTACGGCAAGCACCTGTTTCTTGTCGGGTGCGAACAGAGGTTGGCGACCACTCTCTGGGTCAACGATGCTCAGACGCTCGTGTGCGAGGATGGCAGAACCTCCACAATAGATTCCGCTCCAGTCTGGTCCGCGGTGGCGGATCTTCTGACTCATACGTAGCGCTTGCTGTCGCAATTCAGGAGTTTGTTCCTGAATATTGAAGATAGATACGATTCCACACATAATATCTTTTCCTTTCTTTTACGGTTATTTCTAACAAATTGTTATGTTTTGCGTGCAAAATTACTACTTTTTGTCAGAATAAAGAAAGAAAGAAGAACATTTTGTTTTATTATAGCGGCATTACTTACAGTTTAACACCATACAACACTCCATGGCTTACAATATGTCATATTATCGCACAATATAGGTTACACTTTGTAAGTTTGAGCGAAAAATATGATGCTACATCTTAGGAACGATATGTTACTACACCTTATTATATATACCTTATATATATATTGGAATCAAATATATAGAATGGTCAAATCACACCGAAATGTTCCAAGGCATTCTTGACGCCATCCTCATCCACCGACGAAGTGACATAATCGGCTATCGCCTTCACATTGTCGCCTGCATTGCCCATGGCAACACCGATTCCAGCTTCCTTGATGATGGAGAGGTCATTGCCGCCATCCCCAAAAGCCATCGTCTCACCTATCTCCAAGCCAAGATACTCAGCCATGGTGTGAAGTCCCTTGCCCTTATCGGCATCGCCAGCCGTAATATCGGTGAAAGCAGGATGCCATCTTCCCGAAGTACATTTATCGAGCGTAGGCATCAGCGCAGCCTCTTGCGCCTCGCTACAGAAAGGAGTGAGCTGCAAGACATCCTCACCCGCCAAGTCTTCGAGACGGACCTTGAAGTCAAGAGCATCCACACCCAAGCCTTCGACGAAGATTTTCTCCACGATAGGGGTAAGATTGTGAATGGCAAGATGCTTCTCACCCACCACAATGACAGGATAGCCATCCCTATCGGATGCTGCCACCACCTTATTCACATCCGCACGAGAAATCGGACGTTGGCAAACCGTATGGTCACCCACGAAACAGCGAGCGCCATTGGTCGTGATATAGCCATCTATGAGATGCTCTATCTGACCGAGATTGGTGATAATCATCTTAGGGCGGCCTGTGGATATATATACCTTCACTCCATTTTTCTTAGCTCTTTCGAGGGCATCAACCGTGCTCTGTGGAATGCGATGAGTCTGAAAACTGACAAGTGTGCCATCTATATCGAAAAACAAAGCTTTGATTGTTGGATTGCTCATAATTCTACCTATTTTTTATCGTTTTATGTGTGCAAAATTACAAGAAAATTGGCAAATGGGCAAAATTCCGCCTCGATTTCTTGGAGTTATCACAATAAAATCATACCTTTGCAACAGATAAGCGATATTCAGCTATATCTTTGCAACTTGAATATTACAAACAATAATAAATATACAGATATGAAAACGATCAAATTCTATGCGATGCTTGCCATCTGCTTGATGGCTTGTTCATGCGAAAAGTTTGCTGCCGAACAGACAAGCAACAGTCAGGAATCGAAAGACAAGAACGTCACCCTTAGCCTCACCCAAAGCAATGAGGTCAAGGAAGTTTGCAAGAAAGTTTCTTTCGCCATCTTCAAGGTTGACGAGAAACTGGGAGTTATCAACCAAAACTTCGACGACAAGGATTTCGGCACCATTCACCTCAGTCTCTCTCCAGGCATTTACCGCTTGGTTGCCATCGGGCATAATGGCACGGGCAACTGCACCATCAGCGCACCTGAGAAAATCACATTTCCTAGCAACAAACTCACCGACACTTTCTCTTATTACGGCACCACGGAAGTCGTGGAAGGTGAAAACACATCCGAAAGCCTCACCCTCAAGAGAGCCGTGGCGATGCTCCGACTGGCCATCAAAGACGACATCCCCTCCTCAGCCAAGCGCATCAAGTTCTACTATACGGGAGGCAGTAGCACACTGGATGCCACCAGCGGATATGGTTGCGTAAACAGCAAGCAAACCGAAACCCTCGACCTAGATCCCCAGCAGAAGGTATATGAGGTATATACTTTTCCACACGAGGACGGCAAGAAACTCACGGTTAACATCAGCGTACTCAATGACGAGGGCATCACCATCGCCTCAGCCACGCTCAACGACGTGGAAATCACCAAGAACTATATCACAACCTATAGCGGAAAGCTCTTCGGCAACATTTCGGAAGGTGGTTCGGGAAGCATCGATATCGACTTCGAGTTTGACGCAGAATGGGCAGGAGAATATAACTATGAGTTCTAGAATGTTCTATTTTTCCACAAATACACACATTTTTCAATTATTAAAGAATTGATAAGACACAAAGACTTTGGTTTTTAAGAAATTATCCATAATTTTGCACAAAAATATAAAGTATCATTAAGTTTTTGTGTAATGAAAAAGATTGTAACTATTTGCTTGTTGTTGGGCGCATTGCTCCCTGCTGGGGCTCAAAGAGTATTGAGCCTCGACAGTTGCAGGGCAATGGCATTGCGCAACAACAAGCAAATCAACGTTTCCAAGTTCAAGAAGGACGTGGCATACAACCTGAGGAAATCGGCACGAACCAAGTATCTGCCCAAGGTGGATGCCATGGGAGGATACGAGTGGTTCAGCCGTGAGATATCCCTTCTTAACAATAATCAAAAGAGTACTTTCAGTAATGTGGGCACCCATATCGGCTCCAACCTTTCGGGTGGTCTCAACAACCTGATGGGCGAACTGGTGAGCAATGGACTCATCACGCCTGAAGCAGCCCAACAGATTGGGCAGTCGCTCGGCAGCAAATTGCCTGCCTTGCAGGAGAAAGCCAATGCACTCGGTCAGAGTGTCGTCGATGCCTTCCGCACAGATACCCGTAATATCTGGGCTGGAAGCGTCATGCTCCGTCAACCTATCTATATGGGTGGCGCCATCATCGCCGCCAACAAGATAGCCGACATCGGTGAGCAGATGGCTGCCAACGACCTGAACATGCAGACACAGAGCACCCTCTACAGCATCGACCGTGCCTACTGGATGGTGGTATCTCTTCGCCAGAAGCAGAAACTCGCCAACAGCTATCGCGACCTAGTACAGAAGCTCAACGAGGATGTTCACAAGATGATCAAGCAAGGCGTTGCCACCAAGGCAGATGGCTTGAAAGTGGATGTCAAGGTGAACGAGGCTGATATGCAAATCATGCAGGTGGAAGATGGATTGACCTTGTCGAAGATGTTGCTCTGCCAACTCTGTGGCATTCCGATGGACCAAGACATCCAACTCGCTGACGAGAACAAGGAATCGCTAGGTATGACGGGACAATTCGTGGATGCCAGCGTACAGCAACAAGCTGCTGCCGACTCTGCCAAGAGCACTCGCCCAGAGCTGAAGATGCTCCAAAACACCGTGGAGCTGACCCAGCAGAGCGTGAAACTCGTACGTGCAGCCAACTTGCCTCACGTAGCTTTGACGGGAGGTTACACCATCTCCAACCCAAATGTCTTCAATGGATTTCAAAAGAGATTCACGGGTGTATGGAATGTTGGAGTCTTGGTACAAGTACCTGTATGGAACTGGTTTGATGGCGCTTACAAGGTGCGTGCCGCAAAGGCTGCCGCCAACATCGCCCAGATGAACCTCGATGACACGCAAGAGAAGATTCACTTGCAAATCACACAGAGCCAATTCAAGGTGAAAGAAGCTGAGCGCAAGCTCAACATGGCGATGAAGAACATCAAGAGTGCCGAGGAAAACTTGCGCTGCGCCAACCTAGGATTCAAAGAGGGCGTGATGGAAATCACCGATGTGATGGCTGCACAGACTGCTTGGCAACAGGCTCAGAGTCAGAAGATTGACGCCGAGATTGACGTCAAGTTGACCCAGGTAGGATTGAACAAGGCATTGGGTATTCTGCAATAAGCTCATTATTCATTATAAATTATACATTATCAATTAAATTACGATTATGTCAAAGAAGTCACAACATAACAATATACTCTTGGCCGTCATCGGTTTTACGGCAGTGGTAGTGCTCGTGGGTGTCATCGGTTTCTTCACCTTGGAGCAGAAAGACGACACCATCCAGGGCGAGGTGGAAGTATCTGAATACAGAGTTTCCTGCAAATTGCCGGGTCGTGTGGTAGAACTGAGAGTGCAGGAGGGCGACTACGTTCACGTGGGCGACACCCTCGCCATCCTCGAAGTGCCAGAAATGAAATCACAGGAGCAGATGCTCCAAGCCACCAATGCCGCTACTGAGGCGATGAAAGACTTGACCGATGCCGGTGCTCGCAAGGAGCAAATCAAGGGTGCCTATGAGTTGGTGCAGCAGGCTGAGGCAGCAGCAGCCATTGCCAAGAAGACCTACGAGCGTATGCAAAACCTCTATAACGAGGGCGTCATCAGCGGACAGAAGCGTGACGAGGCTTTCGCCGCATTCAAGGCGACAGAGGCTCAAGTAGCAGCTGCCAAGAGCCAGTATGAGATGGCAAAGAATGGTGCTCGTGAACAGGAGAAGCGAGTGGCTGCCAGCAACACACAGGCTTCCAAGAGTGCCGTTGATGTAGTGAAGAATCTCTTGAAGGAGACCGTTCAGATTGCCCAGTGCGAGGGCGAGGTCAGCAATGTCTATCCTAAGGTAGGCGAATTGGTGGGTCTCGGTTCTCCTATCATGAGCATCAGCATCATGAGCGACATGTGGGGTACCTTCAATGTACGTGAGGACCACTTGCAAGGCTTGAACAAGGGTGATACCTTCACCGCCTTCGTGCCAGCCTTCAACAAGGACATCAAGATGAAGGTGTATTACTTGAAAGACCAAGGTTCCTATGCCACTTGGAAGGCTACCAAGGACAATGGCGACTACGACCGCAAGACCTTCGAGGTGAAGGCTCGCCCTGTCACCAAGTTGGAGGGTTTGCGCCCTGGAATGTCTTTGATAATTAAGAATTAATAATTAAGAATTCCGGGGTAATGTTCAAGAGTTTATATCATATAGCCCTCAGAGAATGCGGCATCATGTGGAAGAATCCCATCTACTGGTTCTGCATGATACTCTTCCCTATCGTGGTGGTGATTTTCTTCACCACCTTGATGGCTGGCGGAGTGCCAACCGACATGCCTGTGGGTATCGTTGACCAGGACCACACGGCGACCTCCCGACAACTGGTTCACAAGCTCGATGCCTTCCAAACCACCAAGGTGGTGGCACATTACGAGAATGTGGCGGAGGCTCGCCATGCCATCCAGAAGAACGACATCTATGCCTTCCTCTACATCCCCGAAGGCACGGAAGCAGGACTGATGGCTTCCAAGCAACCTAAGATTTCGTTCTACTATAGCAGTGTGTCGCTGGCGGCTGGCTCGCTCCTTTTCCGAGACCTGAAGACCATCTCCACGCTCGGTGGTGCGGCGGCAGGCATGACCAAGTTGGCAGCACTGGGCAAGACCCATGACGAGATCATGACCTTCCTGCAACCTATCGCCGTGGACCTCCACATGATAGGCAACCCATACGCCAACTACAACTATTACTTGTCGAGCGTGATGGTGCCAGGACTTATCATGGTGTTTATCTTCCTGATTACACCTTATTCTATAGGTACGGAGTTGAAGTTCAATCGTGCCAAGGAGTGGATGCGCATGGCAAACAACAATCCTTACCTCGCCATCGCAGGCAAGATGTTGCCACAGACGCTCATCTGGCTCATCATCTTCCTCGCCTTCGAGTTTTACCTCTATTATGTCTTGCAGTTCCCTCATCCGGGTGGCGCCTTGCCTATCGTCTTGCTAGGCATCCTCAGCATTTTGGCTTGCCAGTGCTTTGGCATCTTTGCCTTCGGACTGATGCCATCCCTCCGTATGTCAATGAGTATCTGTTCGCTCTGGGCAGTGGTGAGTTTCTCCATCTGTGGAGCCACCTACCCTATCTTCTCGATGGATGCGCCGATAGAGGCTATCGGACAACTCTTCCCGATGCGTCACTATTACATGATTTATCAGATGAACATCTTCAATGGCTTCCCGATGGGAGATGCCATGCTCCACTGGGGTGCGCTCGTACTCTTCTGCGCCTTGCCGATGCTCACCATCTGGAATATCAAGAAGGCAATGCTGGTTTATAAATATTTACCATAATGATTATGAACGGTTTATTAAATAAGATAGTCAATGGTTTCAGAGACATGTGCTACATCTGGGCGAAGGAAATGCGCAATGTATTTCGTGACGAGGGTGTGCTCATGTTCTGCATCTTGGTGCCGCTAGGTTATCCACTGCTCTATTCGTGGATATACAACAATGAGGTGGTACGAGAGGTGCCAACGGCGATTGTCGATTTGAGCCATAGCCATACCTCCAGGGAGTTCATCCGTGACTTCGATGCGGCTCCCGATACCAAAACGGCATATTTCTGCAATAGTCTTGACGAGGCGAAAGACTTGGTGGCTAAGCAGGCGGTGCATGGCATCCTCTACTTCCCTGCCGACTTCGATACGAAATTGAATCGTGGCGAACAGGCACATGTGGGCGTCTATACCGACATGAGTCTGATGCTCACCTACAAGGCGATTTATCAGACGGCACAAGCCGTGGCAAGCCATATCAACTCCGGCATCCAAGTATCTCAGTCGGGTGGTTTCACCGATCGTGATGACGAGATTACCACCGAACCGCTCGCCTTCGATGAGGTGCCCATCTTCAATACCACGGGTGGTTATGGCAATGCCATCCTGCCAGGTGTGCTGATGCTCATCTTGCAGCAGACGCTTCTGTTGGGCATCGGAATGGCGGCTGGTACATCTAGGGAACTGAATAGAAACCGAGAGTTGGTGCCAGTGAGCGAACATTATGGTGGCATCTTCCGCATCGTGTTTGGCAAAGCATTGTGTTACTTCATGATTTATGCCGTGATGGGCATGTATTTGGCGCTTGTCGTACCGAAGATGTTCAGTTTCGTAAGCATGGTATCGTGGACCACCATCCTCGCCTTCCTCTTACCATTTATCCTATCGTGCATCTTCTTCGGCTTGATGCTCTCCTGCTTGGTAAGATACCGTGAGAATGTGATGCTCTTGGTGGTCTTCACTTCCGTTCCATTGCTCTTCATGACGGGTATCTCCTGGCCACAATCCAATATTCCTGCCTTTTGGCAAGGAGTGGCATGGGTATTTCCATCCACCTTTGGTGTAAGAGGATTCCTTCGCATCAGCAGTATGGGCGCATCCCTTGCCGACATTCTGCCAGAGTTCCGTGCCCTGTGGATACAGACGGGCATCTATTTCCTAGCCACCTGCCTCGTCTTCCGTCAGCAGATACGCAGTGCCAGACTCAATGCCGGCTTGCCCGCCGAGGAAGCGGACGTGGAGGATGAAATGGAAGAAATCTTAGCAGAGAAGAAAGAATAGTACAGAAAAACAACTGTTACAGTGTAACAGAAACATCATAAAACAAGTATCGCATACAGCCAAAAGAGGCTTGGAACCATCAGGATTCCAAGCCTCTTTTTGTATCAATCCATCAAGGCATCACGGCGTATGCCCATTTATTATTTATACTTTATAATTTATCATTTAATCAATGTGTTCCCACAATCTTGGTAGGAGCCTGCTCCTTGTTGCGGCGATTCACCACCGTCACCACGCTTTGGGCGAGGCTGAGGAAGGCTTGACCCGTGATAGTATCCACCTTGGTAGCAGCTGGAGCACCATCATCGCCACCCTCACAGATACTCTGTACGATAGGAATCTGGGCGAGCAATGGCACATTCATCTCCTTCGCCAAGTTCTTGCAACCCTCCTTGCCAAAGATATAATACTTGTTCTCTGGCAACTCGGCTGGCGTGAAGTAAGCCATGTTCTCTATCAGTCCGAGGATAGGCACGTTCACCTTGTCATTCTGATACATGTCGATACCCTTGCGAGCATCGGCGAGAGCCACCTGCTGAGGTGTGCTCACGATGACAGCACCCGTGATGGCCAGCGTCTGAAGAAGCGTCAAGTGGATGTCACTGGTGCCAGGAGGTGTATCGAGGATGAAGTAATCCAAGTCACCCCAGTCGGCATCGGCGATGAGCTGCTTCAAGGCCGAGCAAGCCATGCCACCACGCCACAAAGTAGCCGTGGTAGGACTTACGAAGAAGCCGATGCTGAGCAACTTCACACCATATTTCTCGATAGGTTCGATGAGGTCTCTGCCATCCTTGTGAACTGAGTAAGGACGTTCTTCCTCCACACCAAACATCTTTGGCATGGAAGGACCGAAGATGTCGGTATCGAGCAAACCTACCTTATAGCCCAACTTAGCGAGGGCGATGGCCAAGTTGGCAGAGACAGTGCTCTTGCCCACTCCACCCTTGCCCGAACTAACGGCAATGACGTTCTTCACTTGTGGCAACAACTTGCCGACCTCTGGACGTGGAGCCGACTTAAACTCCGTGACGATTTCCACCTCCACCTCCTTGGAGATGTGGTAGTGGATGGCAGCCTCAGCCGCCTTCACGGTACTCTTGAGAAATGGGTCGGTGTCACGAGGGAAAAGCAACACCACCTTCACCTTCATACCGTTGATGCTAGGCGTATCAGCCAGCATCTCGCTCTCTATGAGGTTCTTCTTGGTACCAGGGTAGATCACCGTGGCGAGAGCCTCTTCTATCAATTTAGGATATAATGTCATTATCAACTTTTGATTTACTTGTGAATATTCAGTCTTAAATATCTGCGTGATGCGAGCAAAAGCTATGCCATCCTTCACAGATAACTTTGCAAAAATACCAATAAATTATGTAATAAACAAATAAAAGCTAAATAATTTCAGATATTAAACACTTTTGTGTATCTTTGCAGAAATCACATTATCTCACAGAGAATCGCAAGACGCCTCTGTAATACAACATCATAAAACTAGAAGAAAATGAATTACAAGAAGATATGGCTCAGCTTTGTCCTGGGCTTAGCTTGCTTGTCATGCCAAGACATCACTGCATCAACAGTCAGCCATCGAAACGGTGCTTTCAGCAAGAGTAAGGAGGCATCCACCAAGGTCAAGAAGACCGAAGTGCAAACTGCGCCCCCATGCGTCTATTGGACGGATGGCAACGGCAGAGTGACCTACACCGTCAACGCCAACACATCGACCGTGGTGAAGAAAGCACTCGAAATGTTTGAGAGCGACATGAAGGCTGTGACGGGGCTTGCAGCCAAGCAGAAGGCAGGCGCTCCCCTCCAGATATACCAGCTCGACATGCTCACCAACAAGGAGTTCTCTGCCCTGGAGAAGTCGGGCGTGCCTATCCACAAGATCATCACCGCCCACGACGCCTACTACATTGGCGTGAGCAACAACAAACTGATGGTTGTAGGAAGCGATGCCCGTGGCACGGCATACGCCATCATGTACCTTTCACAGAAAGCAGGTGTCTCGCCTTGGGCGGCATGGAACGGCGTGAAACCTCAGCATCGCCGCACCCTCTCTACTCCATCCGACCTGACGTGGATTATGAAGCCTCGCATCGAGTTCAGAGGATTCGCACTGAACGGAAGTCAATGGATGAAGCCACAAAACTACAGTGAGATAGCCCGACTGATGTTGCGACTGAGATGCAACACGCTCTGGCAGGTGGATGGCAAGCACAACGCCGCTTACGACAAGGCAGTAGTGGATAGCTTCGACCTCTGCGTGGCTGAGAACTACAAGGTGACGGAGGTGCTCGGCAAGAAGCATAAGAAGCACAAGAGAAACATCGACAACGTGAAGATGGTCTTCGATGATGAACAGATTCAGCTTTCATGCGTGGCTCCCGGCTTGCTCCTCGAAGTCCTCACCAACAAGGACTTCCATGAAAACAAGAGTTCTCATCACGACAAGTCGCACGCCTCCGATGCCTCCAATGGCAAGCATTCATCAGCTTCATCCAATGGCAAGCACTACGCCAATGTCGAGGATGATGCCTGGATAGCCAACGTGACCAATCCGAAGCTCTCCATGCTCCAACTGTCGATGATGACCGACTTGGCTTGGAACGAGAATGCCCTGAAGATGGGCAACAAGCTGTACCTACAGAAATGGCTCAGCGAGCAGTTTGGCAACGACCTCGGCAAGCGCCTCCTCCCCTTGATGGCGGAATACTACCGCTTGACCAGCATCCGTCAACCAGCTTACATGGCGATGCCATACGGCGACACCGAGTTCCACTCTGGCGAGTTTGGCAATGAGCTGGAGCGTTATCTCTACGCCTACGACCAGTTGAAGGCGAAGGTGGAGCGCATCGAGCGCACTCTTTCCGAAGCCCAGAAGGATGGTTTCTTCGAGGTAGTGAAGTACCCAATATTCTCAGCCGCCCTCATCGCCGAGAAGGAGTTGGAGGCACAGGAAGCACGCCACATTGCCCGTCCGGGGCTCTTCGACAAGGATGATGAGGCGAAGGCAGCCGCCGCCGTCTCGCTCACGGCATACAACCAGTTGAAGCAGCTCAATGCGCAATATACGACCATCGCCAGTCGTCATAGACAACCATCGCTTGTCGTCTATGGTGCCGAGATGCAGTCGCCTACGTTGCCTGGCACGCTCTCCGCTTCCGACATCCAGAAGTATCGCAAGGAGGCCTTCAATCGCACAGAGGACCTCAAGCCATTGAACAACTACAAGAGCGATGTCATCGCCAAGAATGCTTGCGATTGGACGACCACGACACCTGCACACAATACAGATGGCAAGAAGTCGTCTTCCACCTCATCCGCATCTGCGACCGCCGAGACCATCCGGTTTCTCCCTCTCCTAGGTCATAGCAACCAAGCCGTGAAACTACCGAAGGGTGCGAGCCTCAACTATACTTTCTACACCTCTCAGAGCGGTGATGCTCGATTCACGCTCGCCGCCATCCCCAACTACATGTCGGGCGTGAAGAACATGCGAGTAAGCGTGAGCATCGACCACGCCGAGCCTGTGGAGCTAGAAATCAATGAGGCTTATAATGGCAAGCAATGGAAGTTGGACTTATGGCGAGGCCAAACCCTCCGCAATTTCTATGTTACCCTGCCTAGCGGCAATCACAGCATCGAGATTCAGGCACTCGACGACCACGTCATCCTCGACCAATGGATCCTGGACTATGATGTAGATAGAGAATACTATGTCATCCCGGTCGGGAAATAGGCATATTAAAGAACTAAAAACAACCGTTATAATAATTAACTCGCTCTAAATTGGACTTTGATTGAAAATCAAGAAGTTGGTCGTTTGCCTATATTATATAGGTAACAATATGGAAACGAGCGGACTTCTGCTCGTTTCTGTATTTTGCAATATGCAAAGAACGCCTTAATTCGGGGACAAAGATACGATATTTTTCTTAATATCCCATAATTTGCAAGAAGAGAAATATAGAAATTAGGACTTTTTTACATGAAATCTCAAATTTGTAAACATAACCCCATCATAAAAAATGAATAGCAAGTATTCCTGCTGAGTTTATCAAATCAGGGCCATTGTTGT
>ERZ780095.425-NODE-425-length-12984-cov-14.6987_pt1 | contig 12984 bp, 11 predicted proteins | sample MGYA00511574_ERZ780095 | MGnify/ENA primary metagenome ERZ780095 (study PRJEB29588, sample SAMEA2153837) | human gut metagenome | biome: human gut; feature: human-associated habitat; material: faeces | place: Denmark | collected 2008/2010 ...
ATATGTGCAACTTTTTACTCATATTTATCAACTTAAATTAATTCCGCCAACGGGTATCAAAACTAAATAAGCATAACAATGGAACCATCTATATACAGTTTTTCACTTTGTACCGCACTGCCGTTAATGTTATTCTTCGGCTTTTATTTTTTGTTTGCAAAGACTCCTGAAAAGAAAATTTTCAAGAATTATCTCCGCTCCCGACAGATTATGGGTATAGCTATGTTGCTGCTTTCTGCAAACTATTCGGTACATTTCTTCTTTGGTATCCGATTCAAAAATGCGGATTCTGCCATATTGATGAACATGTCCACATACTTTCTGTGCTATTCTCTGTTCAGTTCGGCATTGATAATGTTGCTTGATCGTTTTTACATTACCAAACGGCGTGTGTGGACACATATCATTTTATGGATTATATTTTCAACTCTTTCCGGAGTTGTGTTGTTCCTGTTGCCAAGCGGAATCATGCAAAAATTCTCTTTATTTGCTTTAGCTGCCTGGTTAGTCGTTTTTGGAGTCGTTTTAGCTCGCAGAGTCATAATTGCATATCGTAGAGCCATTCAGATTTTCAATGAAACTCAGGCGGATGATATAGGCGCATATATCGAATGGCTTTCCATATTCACTTATTGGGCACTTATCTTCGGTGTCGGATGCGGATTGCTGACATTTCTGCCAGACGAATATGTTTTTATCTGGATTTTGTCGTCAATACCGTTCTACAGCTATCTTTTCTACAGCTATCAGAACTACCTGCTGTTCTATGAACAGGTAGAAAATGCGTTTGAGCAGGATATACAATCTGAAGAAGAACTTCTGACAAATTCGGAAACTGAACATGAAATAGTTTCTGAGAAAGAAGTTCCTAGGTCCTATACAGAATTTATAGAGAGGGTTGACAACTGGATAAAGACAGACGGCTATGTCCAGCAGGGACTTACCATAAAAGAACTGTCCGAAATACTTTATACGAACCGTACCTATCTTTCCGCTTATATCAAGACTACGTATAAAATGACATTCCGCGAATGGATAACCAGTCTCCGGTTGGAGTATGCGAAAAACATACTGAAGGAGCATCCAGAAATCAATATACAGAAGCTGGCTGAGTCTTCTGGTTTTCTTTCCCAAAGTAACTTTATCAAATTATTTTCCGAGAAAGAAGGATGTACGCCTGCCAAATGGAAAAAATCAAATCGGGAATAATTTGTGTAGTAAAAAACATCGGAAAAGGTCACAGAAATCCATTTCCAAAAAGTGCTCAAACGACAAAAAAGTGCTAATTCGACAATTCAAAAAGTGCTAATTCGACAAAAAGATGCTCAAACGACATTATTTATAAAATTTTACAGCAAAAGTTTTTCTAATCTTTTGGGCATAGAATGACATTTATTATCTTTGGAGAGGACAAAGATAATAAATGCAAGTTTATATGAGCAGAAAAATCACTTTTCTTACCTTGTTTCTGTTGCTGATGACGGTAACTTTTCCTGTCATTGCGCAGCAGAAAACAGACACAACCTACACCTTCCGCTTCGTTCCGCAGAAGGACATGTTCTACGTTCCTTGGAATGGCAATGACACTGAACTTGCCCGCCTGTTGGAATGTATCGAAAACAGTAAAGCAACAATTTTTGACGGCAAGTTGCCGCTACTGGTTGACGGCTACTGCAATTCGCTGGGTGGTGAAGCCGAGAACCTTGCAACGGCGAAGATCCGTGCCAATCGAGTAAAATCAGAACTGATTACACGCGCGAAAATCAAGGAAGAAAACTTCATTACCCACAATCATGCGACAGGGGGTGATTTTGTAATCGTGCGCCTAACGGTACCCGCAAAGGAAACAGCCGCGATGGATGCGGAAGCGGAAGCACGACGCAAGGCGGAAGCCGAACGACTGGCAACCGAGAAGCGTGCCGAGCAGGAACGGCTTGCCGAAGATCAACGCAAGGCGGAAGAAGCCCGACTTGCCGCTGAAAAGGCAGAAGCCGAGAAAGCCGCTCTACAAAATACACTTACCGGCACGCCGTCGGAAACTAAAATCACAAATGATTATCATCTCTCCCTGCGTGCCAACCTGTTGCGCTGGGCTACCCTGACACCCGATTTAGGACTTGAATGGCGCATCTGTCCGTCGTGTGGCATTGCCGTAAACGGCTCATGGACTTCTTGGACGTGGAGCGACAAGGACCGCCGCTATGCACTCTGGGAAGTGGTTCCGGAAATACGTTATTACATGGGTGAGAAGAAAACCTGGTATCTGGGGGCGATGTTCAAGGCCGGACAGTTCAACTACAAGATCTCCGAAACAGGCAAGCAAGGCGACCTGATGGGTGGCGGCATCACCACAGGCTATCAGCTACGGCTGAACAAGGCATTGACTCTTGATTTCAACCTCGGCTTGGGCTACCTGAATGCCGATTTCGAAAAATATGAAGTCATCGATGGTGTGCGCGTGCGCTGTGGCAACGAGACAAAAAATTGGTGTGGCCCCATCAACGCCGGTGTGACATTGGTATGGAAGTTATTCTAATACGGAGGAATAGAGTATGAAAGCAAGACAATATATAAATATGGTAGGAATGACAGCCGCCGTGCTGCTCTCTTCCTGCGTGAAGGACACGCTTTATGACACGCCACATCCCGACTATGGGAAAATTGCGGTGACAGCCGACTGGTCGGCCTGCGGTGAGGGTATCAACATACCTGCCACGTGGATGGTCACCATGGGCGACTATACGGGTACGGAGACTTCCGCCACCCATGCCCCCGACCATCTGTTTGCTCCGGGCAGCTACACCCTTGCGGTGTGGAACCCAGCTGAAGGAATCACGGTAAATGGTACCACCGCCACCATTGCCGCAGCCACGGGAAACCGGGCAGGCACGGATGCCTTTGTGAACAATGCCCCGGGATGGTTCTTCACCTATACGAAACAGGTGTGCATCGAGAAAGACAAGGACTATCCGCTGACCGCTGCAATGAAGCAGCAGGTACGCGAACTGACGCTTGTCGTCAAACCGACGGGTGATGCCGCCGGACGCATCACGGAGATTGTTGCCCATCTGACGGGTGCAGCCAGAACACTCGATTTCGCTACCGATACCTACGGAGCCGCTTCAAACGTCGTGCTGCCCTTCACCAAGATAACCGAAGGTGACGATGCCGGCAAGTGGAAAGCCACGGTGCGGTTGCTGGGTGTGACCGGCACGGAACAACTGCTGACGGCTGAAATCCGCTATGCGGACGGCAACCCGAGCCCCACCACGTTGAAAAGCGACCTCACAGAAGCTCTCAAGGAGTTCAACACCAGAAAGGGCAAATCGCTGACCCTCGGCGGAACGCTGGTTGAGACTCCCGAAGGCATGGAAGTGGACGGAGCCGAAATCAACGGCTGGGAAGAAGTGAAAGGTGATGATGTAAATGCTGATTTGTAAATAATAAAATTATAGATATAATGAAGACAAGATTTTTTACACTTGCAGCGCTCGCCCTCGCACTGGTAGCCTGCAACAACGACAACGAGAACCTGAACGGTGACCCCGTGGCCGCCCAGTTTACCGCCAACATCGCCCCCGCCACCCGCGCCAGCGGAACCACCTGGACTGGCGGTGACCGTATCGGCATCACCGACATCGGCAACGATACCCAGTACGGCAACGTGCCTTTCATCTTGAAGAACGGGAAATTTGAGGCAGAAGGAAAGGTTATCTATATCGAAGATGCAAAGCCCCATACTTTCCGCGCCTACTATCCGTACAACGCGGCGGGAGGCATCCTCACAGCCACGACCGATGCCACGGCGCAGCAAAACCAGCCTGCCATCGACTTCCTCTTTGCTTCAGGAGCCACGGGAGACAAAAACAACCCGGTGGTAAGCTTCACCAACAAAACCGCCAAAGGCGGTGAAGACAACTCCTTCCACCACCGCATGAGCCAGATAACCCTTACCTTCGAGGCGGGCGATGGTATGGATTTCAGCGTGGTCAAGCCTGAACGTTACACGCTGGACGGATTGTTACTCACCGGTACGTTCAACACGGCCGACGGTATTGCCACCGCAGACAACGGACTACAGACCGGAGAACTGACCATGAATCTGGCAGACGGCAATCTCACGTCATCGGTCATCCTCTTCCCGCAGACAGTTGCATCCCTGCCGTTGGTTGTGAATTACAAAGGTCAGGAATATCCTGCCACACTCACCATGCCCGATGGCGCACTGCTGGCGGGCAACAACTATACCTATACCGTCAAGGTGAGCAACAAAGTTCTTGAAGTCAGCGAAGCCACCATTGCAAAGTGGAACGATATAGACGGTGGAGAAGTGGATGCTGACCTGTAAGATATTAATAATTAATTGATTAGAATGAAGAATTATGAGACATAGATTATTTATCCCCGCAGCCACCGCACTGCTGTTCGCCCTCGCCGCCTGCACACAGGACGAACTGGCTGACGATATCCGTCTGTCCAAAGAGAAATATCCTATAGTCATCCATGCCACCGGACTGTCCGTAGAGGCAACGCCGCTGGCAGCCCCTTCCACCCGTGCCACTGTGGACGGCGATTGGCAGGGTGTCTCTTCCGTGGCACTCAAGTTGGGCGATGCGGTAAAGGAATACACCGTAACGGCTTCTACCGATTTCAAGAGTGCCACGCTTTCACGCGAGAACGACCCGTACTACTGGACCAGCCGCAACCCGATTACCGTATCGGCATGGTGGCCCTTCAACAATGCCAACATCACACAGATGCCTGCCGTGAAGGTGGCCGAAGACCAAAGCAAATTGGCTGACTTCCAGAACAGCGACTTCATCTCTGCTGAGAACCGGAAAGTGGAATTTAACAACCCGACCTTGGAGTTCAACCACCGAACGGCACGCGTGGCAATCGAACTGAAGCCCGGTAAGGGATTCACAAGCGTGGACGGTGCCACGGTGAGCCTCGTGAGCCTGTCTGCCGATAACGGCAACCCGACTGCCATCAAGACCTACAACGCAAGCGGTAACACCTACGAGGCACTGACCGCCCCGCAGACCGTTGAGGCAGGCAAGCCGTTCATCCGGGTGGAACTCGGCGGCGGCACCTTCTACTTCCGCCAACAGAACAACGTCGTATTAGAGGCGGGCAACCGCTATAAATATACCGTCAAGGTGAACGCCTCCGGCTTGACGTTAGAGGGCTGCACTATCGGTGACTGGGCTGACGGCGGCGGCGAGAGCGGCGAGGCTGAGGATTTGGGCTATTCTATACAGGACGACGGCAGCTACATGGTCTATAACGCAGACGGCCTACTGGCATGGAACAAAGCGGCACAAAAAGACGAATCGATAAATTGCACCCTCACCGCCGACATCGACCTGACGGGTAAGGAATGGACACAGGTAGGCACATGGCCACCAGGTTACTCCGGCATCTTTAATGGGCAGGGACACCGCATTACGGGATTAAACTTTTCAGCAGCGACTACTGAACTTTTTGGGTTATTAAATGAACGTGGTGTGATAAAGAACCTACAACTCATAGATGTGAATCTGTATGGCAGTAGTGGACATGCAGCTGGAATAGTGGAGGAAAATAATGGTCAAATCATTGCCTGCTCTGTGACGGGAAAAATTTCTGCATATGGTAGAACTAGTAGTATAGCCGATTTAAATTATGGCAGTATCACCGCTTGCTGGTTCAACGGCACATTGGAAGAGTATGAATCTGGAGCTATAGTGCGTCATAACTACGCTTATATAACTTCCTGTTATTGGGGAGGCAATGCCGGGCAAGGAGTATTCAGTAATCTTGGAGGAAAGGTAGATGCCACGAAGGTGGACGGCGCGACCGTGAAATGGCAAACAGCCGTCGACGGCATGAACACCGCCCTCACCAACAACGACTACCAGTGGGCACTCGGCACCGACGGTCTGCCCGTATTGCAAAAGAGACAATAACGAACCCTAAACATCACGCATCATGAAACGAACAACCATCCATATATCCGCAGCCATCGCCCTGCTGCTTGGCCTTGCCGCCTGCACGCAGGACGAAGCGGGCTTCCTGCCAGAAGGGGCGGAAGGCACACCCATCGTCTTCACCGCCACGGGGCTGAAACCCGCCGCGACAGCCATCGCCAGTACCCGTGCCCCCGTGGATGGGAACTGGGAAGGCGTGCAGAGCGTGGCAGTCCTGATGAACGGCATGGTGAAGACGTACAACGCGACGCCCTCCACCGCCAACCCCACCAGCACCACGCTGACCTCCACCGCCCCTCACCGCTGGACCAACCACAACGACATCACCGTCACAGCGTGGTGGCCCTACACCGAGGGCGAGACAACTCCGCCTGCTGTGAAGGTAAAAGCCAACCAAAGTGCCCAAAAAGACTTTGAGACCAGCGACCTCATCGTAGCCGACGGGCAGACGGTGACCTACGGCAGCCCCACGCTCCGCTTCACCCACCGCACGGCGCGGGTGACCATCGTTCTGACGGACTACACCGAGGGGCTGGCATCTGTGCGGCTGACGGGTCTCTCCACCGAGAATGGCAATCCGGATGAAATCACCCCGTATGACAAGGGCAGCAACACCTACACCGCCCTCGTAGCCCCGCAAAGTGTGGCAGCTGGCACGACCTTCATTACCTGCACCTTCGCTGACGCCAAGACCTTCGTTTATAAGATGAAGAATGCTGCCGACTGGCAGGCGGGCGGTGAATATACCTACACCGTCTCCCTCGCTGCGGCAAAAGACCCGGGATATACCATAGAGGGCAACGGCAGCTACACCGTGACCTCCGCCGATGGTCTGATAAATGTAGCCGAATTAGTGAACGGAGGTAAGACCGACATTAACATTACCCTCGGCAAAAACATTGACCTGACGGGCAAAGGCTGGACGCCGATAGGCACGAACTACGAAAAGCGATACAAGGGTACCTTCGACGGCCGCGGCCATACCATCAAGGGGCTGACCGTTACGACAAATGACCAATTTGTGGGTCTGTTCGGCTATCTCGATAAAGCTGGTACGGTGAAGAACGTGGTGATGGAAGGCATACAGATAACAAGCAATCACGTGTTAATGTCAGGCAATACTGGCGGCGTGGTAGGATCTGGCTGGGGCACCATTGAAAACTGCTCGGTGTCGGGCAGCGTCAGCGGCACGAATTGTGTCGGCGGTGTGGTGGGTAGCCAAAAGGCCGGTTCCATCATCGGATGCAGCTCCTCTGCCATAGTTAAGGGAACGCGCTATGTCGGCGGCGTGGCAGGAGAAAAATGGGGCACCATGACCGCTTGCTATGCCACAGGCAACGTGACCTTAGAAATTAACTCCCCACAGGATCTCTCAGGCGGCGGTGTAGTGGGATTAAACGGAGGAAGCACCGTCCTTGCCTGCTATGCCACGGGCAACGTAAATAGTAAGGGTAGCAACACTGGCAATGTACATATCGGCGGCTTGTTTGGAGATAACTACACCGTCGTGATCGCCTGCTACTGGAAGAACAATCAGGAACAAGGCATCGGCTACAATAGGGAAAGCACCGGAGCCACGAAGGTGGACGGCTCTGTCGTTACCTGGGAGAATGCCGTTGATGCCATGAACCGCGCCTTGCAGAACGCACGCTCAGAGTGGCGTTACGAACTTAAAGGAGCATTGCCTACCTTGAGGAAGCAGTAAGCCGTTGCGGGCGGAACATTTCCGTCCGCAACGAACATAAACCGAAGTATAACCCCAATAAAAAAGGAGGACGTGATGGAACACACAGAGAATCCACCAATGAGAGTGGTTGTGTCTGCAAATTTTTGTCAGGCACAAACTAAATTCGTACATTCAATTGATAGTAAATTGGATGATTCTTAGAGTAGTATTAATCAATAATTAAAAGTAAAAACTATGAACGAACAGAATTTGCCCGAGAATACTAAAAAAGAAGTAAAGGAAACTGCTGTTCCTGTGGTTTCAAATGACTCTCAAGAAATTAATAATGATTCTCCTCCTAAGTTAAAGGAGAATACCGGCTCCAAAGGAAAGACAAATTCCAATGAAGCCTCCAAATCCGACAGTAAAGGCGATTCCCAATCCAGCATACAGGACAATGGTGGAGCAAGCCTTGCGAGTGAGCCATTCATAGACTTGCTATACAATCAGATAGAAAGCGTAATCGGAGGTGAAAATCCGAATCAGTTTCTTTGTCTGACCCTGCCAGGGCAAGCACTCACAGCCAAGGACTTTGCCTACGACTACAAAAACAATGCGGAAAAAGGGCCGATGGTGGAAGCCAACGAATCGCGTTTAGCCAACAAGCTCTTCGATCCCTGTCGCGTTACAGGCGGTGATAACGGCATGACATTGCCATATCAGTACCGTTCGGCTCTGGATACATTAACTCCTAAATTGAACGAAAAAATCGCAAAAGCGAAAAATCAACTGCGCGAGCTGCTGCTGACCCCATATCCTTATGATTTTGGTGACGAAAATACGAAAAGCTATACGCTTCAGGAGGTATTTTATCGCCTATATGATGACTATGTGGCTGCAGAAAGAGCATGGTCTGAAAAACAAAACAAGAAAAAAGAAGCTTTAAGAAAAATTTATCCTGATACTTCAGAGGAGAACAATATTCATTACAACAATGAATACTTGCAATGGTATGAAGCAGTTGCAAGAGGAGAATCTTTGGAATTGAACGAAAAGCGGGCAAAAGTGTTATCCGTCTTCTCCCCCAACGATATGGACATCCTCAATGGAGTTCTTGACAGCGGTTCAGGTGCGGAGGCGGAGCAGGCCAGAGAGATTTTGGAAAACATTCAGAGGCTGACTCCAGACGGAGGCATTGTCTATCCCGTAAAATTCAACCCCACAAACTGGTTTGAACTGCTGAACACATCCTTCATCCCGTCCGACTTACTTGATTCCCCGGAGTCATTGGCTATGAGATTGCGTAATCTGTCTTCACGCAGGATTACCCTTTCCTCACAAATCTCCAATCTGACAAATCTGATTGATGAAGAAGACAGGAGTAAAGAACTGGAAAAAAACAAAAATGATGCACAAGATGCAAGGGACGCTTTGAATAAAGCTCAAAATGAATTGATCAGCAGTTACGGTGAAGGTGTCAAGACTGTCATTGATACCGCATTTACCATTGCACCGATATTCAGTGGAGGAGTACCTAATAGTATCATCAGCAGACTGGCAAGCGGATTAAAATTTGATAAAAATGACCAAAGTGTAGACAGTTTGATCGATAAAATTACAGCCATACTGTCAAAAAACCAAAAACTTCAAAACGATTATATAACTAAATCGCAACAGTTATCCAATGTCTTGCTGGAAGAGGCGATAAATAAAAACCTCCTGCAACTCAAGCAACTGCTTCCACCAATTCAAGAACAGCTGGAGAGAATTAATACTGAAATCCAGGAAATCTTGGAGAAAATGAAAGTTGCCCAAACGGTAAATTCAGGCAAAGAGACTGAAAGCGTACAGACACCGATTGTTCCTGAAGGATTCACGCAGGTACTAATCGACGTAGCCGCCTCACAGATAGACAAGGAAAGCAACAGCCACTCGTCTGCTTCAAACAGCCCATACGGTGCCAGTTTATGGTTCGCAGGTTACTCAGGGAAGAAAGAAACGAATTCTTCGACCTTTGCAGAGCTATGCCACTCCCAAAATACGTCTGTTCGGGTCGGAATGAATGTGGCAAAAGTGGGCATCGAGAGAGAATGGTTTAATCCTGGGATTTTTGTCTTGACCAAGGATATGTTTAACGTGTCCACCTCACGTGTGTCTCCAATAAAAGATTACAGTGAAATCACAGAAGAAAGGCTTTCAGACATGAGCCGCAGCCATATCCTACCCTGTTATCCTGTGGCCATGCTCGTCGCCAAAGACATTTCCATCCAAGTGGTTACTAGCGACCAGCTCTCGAATACCTTCTCGGCTACCATGGAAGAGCATGTCTCACATGGCGGCGGCTTCCTGCTTTTCAGCGGTGCAAAAAGTAGCAGTTCTTCATTCGGTTCTTCTGGCATCCACACCAGCTCCACGGACAAGAGTTTCAACATCAAGATTACCACTCCTCAGATTATCGGTTACTATCTGCAAGCGACACCAGCAGACAAGAGTACCATCATGGACGAGATATCCGATGATGAAATGGCAGCAGGATTTGTAACTATATCTAAGTTTGTGGAAGACTACAAGAAACTTCTCCAGGCTATGAACAAGAATAATACAGAACAACAGATTTAGTATTAACCATTAAAAATGAAATATAATGTGTTTTGGGAATAAATTAAACCAGAATAGACCTGAACATTGTATAACTCCATTTCCAACCCCCAATAATTTCTGTGGAGGGTTCGCTTTGAATGCGGTCTTGGTGGATCTGGGAAGTGGCACGCGTCCCATAGAGGTTTATATGCGGATACAGGACTATCAGAATAAAGAGATTATTAAACCGTATCCGGAGTCTAAGGCAAGCATATACTTGCTGGGCAATAAATTAAGCGGCACTCTTATGTCTTTGCCATCGGGGATATGCGCTGCATTTAAAGATTATGTAACAGATAGAACCGTTACGGTATGTTATGGCTCAAATTTTGAAAGTGGTCCTTTAAAGAATTTGATATCTGAAGAAATAAGCAGAATAACAGATAAAAGGCTGGGCATGAAAACTCAAGCTTTAGATGACTCTTTAGATGACCTTTACCCTGAAACGACCTGGAAGTATATATTGGTCTTGGTAAATAATAAACATTGGATTGCTGTAAAGCATGTAAAAAAAGATAAATTCGTTTGTTATGACCCAGATGGAGGTAAAGATTCTGATGGTTCCACGATTGGAAAAGCCATTGAAAATTTAAGAAAAGGATATGTAATCAGTGGCTTGTACATCTGTATCTAAAAAAACAATTTAATAGAAATAGTACAATGGCGGTCATTATTGCATGACCGCCATTGTAGTAACATATGCTCCCAAGGCAGAAATAAGGTTCATGATAAAGTCGTTCACAGACCTGTGACGCGAATGTACAATCTGCGCCATGTTCTTCAACATATTGTTTATGGTTTCGATAATGTATCTCTTGCGCAGCATCATTCTTAACATTATGACACGAAGAAGGCAATAAAATTGGTTGATTGGTTATCGAGATAATAATAGTAATCGCCTAACTTTAAGTGCAAACTTAATGTTAGGCAGTAACTCGTCTATCTCATGTATAGTTCTGCGCAATTATCATTCCAACACCTCCTGCAACCACAAAGATACCAAACGTGAAGAAAAACCAGAAGAACCACTGGGCATAGTGACCGAGATAGCAGCCATCATATTCTTTGTATCGTTCACGGACTTTTTTCCGTTCATCAGCAAACATGGAATTGACCTCACAGATATGCGTCTGCATCTGTGCGGTCATCCATTGGCGTTCTTTGGCAAACAGTTCTTGGATTTTCTGCCAGTCAGCATCATTGACATTTACAGACACCTTTAATTTCGTGGGAGCATTATCCAAGACTTTGTCTATGTGCCGATTGATGGTATCAACCTTTTTGCTGATAGTAGTCACAGCACCACCTAATTTTACTTCTGCACGCTGATACTGCTGAATGGCAGATTCCAGTTCAAGTGTGGCATTGATGAAGGTGTTTGTAGCCTTGTCAATGTCCTCACTCAACCGCTTCAACTCAGGAACACGGTTTACAAGTCCCTCCTCAGCTTGCTGCTCCTCAACCTCGTTTTCGACATCATTCAACATGTTGTCGAAGTCAGATCTTTCTTCTGTGTCGATGTTTATCTTGCTTTTTCTGATTGCCATATTTCATTGATTTATCGGTGGAAACTTCTGCTGCGTGGTTTAGGCTTGCACATGGAATGAGCCATCTGTGCGCAACGGTGGGCAAACTTCCAGTCATCTTCATCGTCCTTCTTGCCCCAACCAGAAGAGGGAGCGGAACCGCCACCGCCACATGACTCCGACATGGAAGTGGCTGCGTCAATATACCCTGCAAACAACAGCATTGCTACATGAGCGACATTCTCTGTTGTCGCTATATCATTATCCTCTGGAACCTGAACCTCATTAGTAAAGACATCTTTGACAGAGTTCGGAATCCAAATCTTCTTGACCTCATCGCCAGTATTGATGTTGAATGCCGTTTGTGTAATTTGAGGTTGCGACTTTGGTTGTGATGCAGTTGGAGTCTGAACGACAGGACGAACTGGGCGAGGCGCAGGAGCAACGGATGGAGAAACAGGCTTTGTCTTGACTTGTGTAGGTTTTGGGTGCAGTTTCATCCAGGTGTCTTCAATCTTTGATGCCATAAACTTTCTGCCAATCTCAGAAGCCTTGAACACGGAAGCATTTTTACCAACAGTATAGCCGACAAGTTTCCGCTGCCTGTCGTAACGAGGTTTAACCTCATAACCTTTCATACGCAACAGATTGAAGTATCTGTCAATGTTGAACTGCTGCATATCTTTGAGGATATGTTCGCAATCCTCCGCAAGTTCTGCCTTTCGCATATTCCGAATCTCCTGCGGTTGTTCCCATCCATGGCGCATATTGATGATTTCCGCAGCCTTCATTGCCCGAAGATGAATATCATGCACATCGTTGGTGTTACCCTCCATGTCCACACGACAACAATCAATGTGAAGGTGCAGCGTTCCAGACTTGGAGTCAGAGTGCAATCCACCCACATTCATGGAATTGGTGAAATTGGTCTTTATCTCATTGGAGAAACCGTTGGGCGTAAGTCCAACAGAATCCAAAACGTCCAAAGCTTCGTCTTGAAGGTTCGCCCAATCTTCCATAGTGAAGTTTGCAGACTCTTCCTTTGATGGGGAAAGTACAAAAGTGGTCATGAACCTTTCCAACTTTCTTCCTACCGTCCTTTCCGCCTGATGATACTGGCAATGATGCTTCATCATGTACCAGATGGCGGTAGGGTCAAGACCATCGGGCATATTGTTCACCT
>ERZ780095.428-NODE-428-length-12898-cov-9.11368_pt1 | contig 12898 bp, 9 predicted proteins | sample MGYA00511574_ERZ780095 | MGnify/ENA primary metagenome ERZ780095 (study PRJEB29588, sample SAMEA2153837) | human gut metagenome | biome: human gut; feature: human-associated habitat; material: faeces | place: Denmark | collected 2008/2010 ...
GTATAACTTTTTCTGGAAAATTCAAAATCTTTCCCCCTAATTTATCGGGTGAGCCTAGATTTGGTTTTTCAGCAATATTATCGTCCATTATGTCTTTACGCTCTCCACTATCTGCATGATTTGGATGAGGTGGAGGATGTAGTGCAAGATTGTTTTGTGCGATTGCTGGAAGCTGAGAAACGAAAAGTAGAATCTCCTACGTCGTTTTTCTCTTTGGAGGATTCCCAAAAACAAAAGTCTTTTCTCTATGCTGCCGTTCGCAATGCCTGCATAGACAAGTTGCGCCGAAAGAATCCTATCGTTCAGGACATTTCTCCTTCCGACTTGTCGGGTATCATCTCTGATGAGCAAGCCGTGGATAGTTCTAGTCGTGAGGCTGAGCTATGGACGGCGATAGAGCAGTTGCCTGAACGTTGTCGTGAAATCTTCCTGATGAGCAAGCGAGATGGCATGACTTATCGGGAGATAGCCGAGGAGCTCTGCCTTTCTGAGAAAACGGTGGAGCATCAGATCTCCAAGGCATTGAAGACTTTGCGAGGCAAGAAAGGCGACTTCTTCTTCCTCCTCCCCTTTGTGTTGGGATAAAGTCGTAGAGGATTTTATAGATAGATACAGACATGCCAGTTCTTTCCTATAGGCACGGTAGGATTCGCTTATAGGAGTGTCGGGTGTCGCCTATAGGGGCGTAGGGATGCGCTTATAGCTCCGTCGGGGGCGTCGCTAGTGTCAGCCGAGCGTCCCACGGGAGTGGTACGAGTGTTCCTCGGGAGTCAGCTGCTCATGCCACTGCCGTGGCACACCTTGCGGATGTACGTTCGCATCCCGTCTGCTCGTACGTTCTCTCCCTCTTATAACGTACGTTTATGCTTTGAGTTGCATATACTTATGACTCTTTATTCCATGTGTTTGTTTTCTCTTGTTCCTTTCATTTTCATCCTGTCATCACATTTTTTCAAAAAAAATATCAAATAGGATGGGGGTATTCGAGTGTTTTTGCGTTATAGCAGTAAAGACTTGAATAAAGAAAGGGTATAATCAAACAACAACGGTATTAAAAAAGTAATGTTATGAAAGTGAAACAAGCACTCATCGCACTTTTGATTCTTGTGTTTCAAGTTACTGGCTTGTCGGCAAGAGTGGATGCTGCAACGCTTCTCCAGCAGATGGAGTGGTTGCATCAAGCGAAGAAAATCAATTTTGTGTATGACGCATCCCTAAAGGTGGATGTGCCATACGAAGGACCTGACATCCGGAAGATGCCAGTGAAGAAGGCTTTGAAAACTCTGTTCCAAAAGACAGAGTTCGAATATACGATTAATGCTAACTATGTGATATTGAAGCGAAGACAAAAGCAACAAATATCAACACCTCACACGAATATCAATCATAAAGTTCAGCAGGTTCAGCGTCGCCACACTCTCAGCGGATACGTCCGTGACGAGAGTGGCGAATCGCTGATTAATGCTACGGTCTATGACCTCACTCATGACATTGGTACTACCACCAATGAATATGGTTTCTTCTCGCTGACTCTGCCTGAGGGGGAGCATCAACTCCGATTCTCATACGTGGGATATGCTGATAAGGTGGAGAAAATGAAGATAGAGAAGGATGTGCACTGCAATATGGCACTCCATGCCGATGGTAAACTGCCGGAGGTGGTTGTGGATGGTGACTTGAACTCGCCTCTCCTCACTACCCAGACGGGTAAACGCTCCTTTTCAGCCAAAGACATCAAGACGGAGTTCTCCTTGATGTCTTCGCCAGATGTGGTCAAAACCTTACAGAGGGTGAGCGGTGTGATGGAAGGTCAGGAACTGGCGAGTGGTCTTTATGTGCATGGTGGCAATGGAGATGAGAACCTCTTTCTGATAGATGGTACGCCACTTTATCAGATCAACCATGCCATCGGTTTGTTTTCCAGTTTCAACACGGATGTCGTGAAGAACATCGACTTCTACAAGAGCGGTTTCCCTGCTCGATATGGAGGAAGATTGTCTTCCGTGGTAGATGTGCGCACGGCGGATGGCGACATGAATCACTTCCATGGTGCATATCGCATCGGCTTGCTCGATGCCAGCGTGCAGTTGGAGGGACCTATCGTCAAGGGAAAGACCTCTTATAATATAGGTTTGCGCCGCTCGTGGGCAGACTTGCTGTCTCGTCCTTTGACCAGCTGGTTGTCTGATAAGGATGACAAACTCAGCATTGGCTATTATTTTATGGACTTGAATGCTAAGGTGACGCATCGTTTCAGCGACCGTTCCAAGATTTATCTGAGCATCTATCATGGCAATGATAGTTGGAACGTGAAGCAGGTGATGGATGAAAGAAAATCGGATGGCTTCCAGGAAGGAACTAGCTATGATTTAGAGACGACGCGCTCCAAGTTGACATGGGGAAACTTCAATGTGGCTTTCAACTGGAACTACGTGTTCTCTCCCAAGCTCTTCGCCAACTTTACGGCAGTATATACGCACAATCGCTCCAAACTCTATTCCCTGGATGATGAGCGCAGTATGAATCCAGCAACAAACAAGGATTCGCAAATCTATCATCTTGAGCATCGTTATCATTCTACTATCGATGATTTGGGGTATCGTACGGAGTTTGACTACCATCCCAACGCCTTTCACCATATTCGTTTTGGACATGATTTCACCATGCACCAGTTTCGTCCGCAAACTTATATGCAGTTGAATTATGTAGGACAGACTGCTGATAAGGTGGATACCACAAGCGTGAATGGCCGCAATCAGCACCAAAGTTATGAGCTGTCGGCGTATGCGGAAGACGAAATCATCTTGAATCCTCGTTGGAATGTGAATGTGGGCTTTAACATGGGACTGTTTCATGTGGGTAGTAAAAGTTTTTTCAATATCGACCCTCGCTTTGCACTTAAATATCAGTTGAGCCATGAGGTCTCCTTGAAGGCATCATTTACGCAGATGACTCAGTATGTGCATAAGATTTCCAATAGCTACTTGGATTTGCCTACGGATTATTGGGTGCCTACGACTGAGCGGCTCAAACCGATGCGCTCTTATCAGTTGGCTGCTGGTGTCTATGCGCAGCCCAATCGCCATTGGACACTCTCCTTGGAAGGCTACTATAAGATGTCTCGCCATTTGATGCAATATACCAGTTGGGTAGGCGTGGAGCCGCCTGCCGACAAGTGGGATGAGTTGGTGATGGATGGCAAGGGCTTGTTCTATGGATTGGAGGCCGATGCCACTTATCGTACCGACCACCTGACGCTGAGTGGTTCTTATACCTTGTCTTGGAACAAGCGTAAGTACGAGGACTTCTATCCTGATTGGTATTATGACAAGTTTGACAACCGACATAAGCTGAACCTGAGTTTGCGATATGCCTTCAACAAGAAAGTGAGCTGTTTCGCCGTTTGGTATTACCATACGGGTAATCATGCCACGGTGCCAACGCAAATGGCATCGTTACCACAGTTGCCAGATGCAGGAGGACATCTCTATTCTGGGTGGGCAGGCAGATATGACTATGTATATGCCATCCCCAACAATTTGACATTGCCGGCTTATCATCGTCTCGACTTAGGTTTTGACTTCCGCCATGTTACCAAGCATGGACATGAACGTATCTGGAATCTGAGTATCTACAATGCCTATTGCCACTTGAACTCCATGTATGTCAAGATAGACTATGATGAGGAAAAACAGCAGTTTAAGGCAAAGAACAAGGCATTTATTCCAATATTGCCATCATTCAGTTATACTATTAAGTTTTAGAAGATGAAAAAGTTATTGTATTTTTTGTTGGTATCTTTCGTGTTGATATCTTGCAAGGATGATTTCGATATCAGTAAGTTGCAAGATTTTCCAAGGTTGGTGGTATATTGCTTTCCTACAGTGGGCGATACGACCATGATTGTAGTGACCAAGAGTGTACCCGTCGCAACGGCAAAAGGAGATAGGGAAAAACTCTGCCGCCAATCTGTTGATGCCCATATTATATATAAGGTGAATGGTGCGGAATGTCCTGTAAAAAGGATAGAAAGCCTGGAAGAAGCTCGCAGATTCACCTTCTCTGGTTCATTTTCTTATGTTAAAGATGTTTGTCAAGAGATGGTTGGGCAATACTATGCCATGGGAAAGCAGCATGCAGGAGACAATGTCACGATGGAGGTAACTGCCGAAGGTTTTCAGACAGTATCTGCTGCAACTTATATTCCTCAGCAAGTAAAAGTGGGGATTGATGAATTGTCGTACGAAGAGGTCGATGGCGGTTCCGTCTTGGACTATATGCAGGCATCCTTTTCGGATGATGGCGGTTCAAAGGATTATTACAGTGTGCAGGTGAAAAAGAAAAATATGCAAGGTGCCATTATCGGTGTAGATCCTCATCATTATCGTTATGAAGAACCTATCCATGTATATAACCAAGAATCTTATGAGTATATAAACGAACATACTCCCGATATGATATGGAACTTTGACAGTTTGTCCCAAGTAAGTTATGCCCAAGCGATAGACACAGAAAAAGAGCCCGTCTTGAACAAGGCATCGAAGATAGATGCGGACTTGGACTTTGATGATGATTATCGCTACTATGGTCTTGCTTATATTTTCGATGACCATCTGCTCAATGGAAAGAAATATACTTTGCACTTGACCCTTGGCGGTACCATGTATAGCGGTGGCGACTTCTATTATTATAGCAGTTGGGACAAAATGTTTGGGTATACGTATAGCGTGGAATTGTCTAAGCTCACTCCTGAATATTATCGCTATCTGTCATCCATCAACAGTGCGCAAAATAATAGTTGGGCAGAGGCTGGTATTATGCAGGTCATTCCGACCTATTCTAATGTGAGGGGTGGCTTCGGTGTCGTGGCAGGATATAACACTGCTGTTGACTCTGTTCGTGTTGTCCCTCCGAAGAAAGAAGAGGGCACTTTTTCCCCAAGAAGATGATTCCTCTCTGGCGGAATGGATAAAGGTGTAATTATGATTAAAAGATAAGGGCAAATATGAAAAAGATATTTTATGAGATGAAAGATGCCCAAGGGGTAGGACATCCTACTACCATGCCTGACAATCTTTATCACAATGTGACGGAAAGAACTGTTCGCAATCATGGGGGAAAGTGGTGCTTCTGGCGTGTGAAGTCTTCAGTGACCTTACGTTCGGGAGACGTCTTATTGTCTTTGGGTTGGATAGCGAGCAACTATAACATAGAGTATTGTCGCAACAACATCTATTATACGAAGGGCAAACGCTATAATGGCATTGACAAATACAAGCATTCTGGTACGCTCTTTGCGTCTATCACGGGTCAATTTTAAATATAAAAGGAGGAATATATCATGAAAGTAAACGACAGAGAACAAGAATTTGTGTTCCGATATTTTCAGTCGGGAAAATTAGATACCCAAAAGGCATTGCGAAAGGTCAAGGCTCGAGGGAAAGTAAAGGAAAGAAGCGGTCTTTTGGCTCGTTATCGCTGGATGGCTGTGGCAGCTTCCCTATTGGTATTGTTGGCAGTGGGTGCTTATACGCTTTTGCAACCTAAGACCATTACCCATGCTTCTGGCTCAGAAATCATGGCTTGCCATTTGCCAGATGGCACACTGGTCACCTTGTCTCCTCATTCTTCTGTTTCCTATCAAGAGGATAATTGCAGAAAGGTGGAGATGGAGGGCTGTGCCTATTTCCAGGTAAAGCACGATGAGCAGCATCCATTCGATGTGGATGGTGAGAGAGGGCACGTGAGAGTCTTGGGTACCCAGTTTATGGTGGATGAGCGCAAGGCAGGAACCGCCGAGGTAATGGTGACGAGTGGTAGGGTGTTCTTCTCGGCACGTGATTCTCAAAAGGGCATCTTGCTCACTAAGGGGAAGCGAGCCCGACTGGTAACGGGCGCAGAGCAGCCCGAATTGCAGGCAAGTTGTGATGTCAACGATGTGGCATGGGCTACTCATCAGTTGCATTTTGAGAATACGCCATTGCCGGAAGTCTTGAGGCGACTGTCTGAATGTAATGGCGGTGTGGATTTGCACGCATCTGATATGAGTAAGCACTTAACGGGTGACTTCACTACGGATTCTTTGCTGCAGGCGATAAAGATTATAGAGCAAACATTGGATGTTCGTATTACGGCAAGGTAGTCTTGTAAGTGGTTTGTGGTTGGAATGGTTGGAGAAAAGCGTATGTAAGAAAGGGTAAAATCGCTAAAAGATGTCCATAAAATGAGAAAATAAGTAAAAAGAAAGCATCTTTCGTATTATAATTAAGGTGTTATCAAAAAGATTTTGTATCTTTGCCCTTAACAAGTCGAAGAAAATGTAGCAATCCATCGAAAGATGGCTCGAAACAAATCAATCAATTAACAAAATACGAATTATGGACTTTTCAAAACTATTCTCATTGGAGGGTAAGGTTGCCCTCGTAACAGGTGCCGCTTACGGTATCGGTTTTGCTATCGCTGAGGCTTACGCCAAGGCTGGTGCTAAGATTGCTTTCAACTGCCGTAGCCAGCAGCACATGGATCAGGCATTGGCAGATTATAAGGCTAAGGGCATTGATGCCAAGGGTTATATCTGTGATGTAACTGACGAGGAGCAAGTGAAGAAGATGGTGGCTGACATCGAGAAGGAACTCGGCGTAATCGACATCTTGGTCAACAACGCTGGTATCATCAAGCGTATCCCTATGACAGAGATGTCTGTCGCAGACTTCAAGCAGGTCATCGACATCGACCTCAATGCTCCATTCATCGTTTCCAAGGCTGTGCTCCCAGGTATGATCAAGAAAGGACATGGCAAGATTATCAACATTTGCTCTATGATGAGTGAGTTGGGTCGTGAGACTGTATCTGCATACGCGGCAGCTAAGGGCGGATTGAAGATGTTGACACGTAACATCTGTTCTGAGTTTGGTGAGTACAACATCCAGTGCAATGGCTTAGGCCCTGGTTATATCGCAACCCCACAGACCGCACCTTTGCGTGAGCGTCAGGCTGACGGTAGCCGTCATCCATTCGATAGCTTCATCTGTGCCAAGACTCCAGCAGGTCGCTGGTTGGAGCCAGAGGAGTTGATGGGTCCAGCTGTATTCTTGGCATCTGATGCTTCCAATGCAGTAAATGGTCATATCCTCTATGTAGATGGTGGCATCTTGGCTTACATCGGTAAGCAACCTAAGTAATAAAACATAAAAAATACGTCTGCCAAACTTTTGACAGATGTATTGATAAAGATATAGGGCAGCCCATTAGGACTGCCCTTTATCGTCTCGAATAATTCTTTACAAATTAAGCGTTGATAGCATCAGCAAGCTCAGCACCAGCCTTAAACTTAGCTACCTTCTTAGCAGCAATCTGGATCTTCTCCTTAGTAGCTGGGTTGATACCCTCGCGAGCAGGGCGCTCGTTAACACTGAAAGTACCGAAGCCTACCAACTGGATTTTGTCACCTGCAACGAGGGCGTCTTTGAGAGCACTTGTAGTTGCGTCAAGGGCAGCCTTAGCCTGTGCCTTTGTGATACCAGCACCAGCTGCAATCTTCTCGATCAATTCTGTCTTGTTCATAATTTTACTTTATTAAATGATTAATATAATTGTCTATTAGCCAAATTTGCTTACAAATATAGAATATTCCTTTTGAAAATGCAACAAAAAAAGAAGAAAAATGCTGATTTTATTGAATTTTAAGTGTATTATGCCTAATTTATGGCATTATCACGGATATTTTTAGTAATTTTGCCGCCAAAATGTAGTAATAACCCACATTGATGAAATGTTTAAATAGATAGTAAAGATGCGCAATATACCTATAGTTACAAAGAACTTGCTGATAGTGAACGTGGTGGCTTTCTTGCTTACCTTTGTTTTGGGTAAGGATGCCTCCGGTGGATACGTGCTCAACGAACTGTTGGGACTTCACTTCTTCATGGCTTCCGACTTCCAAGTTTTCCAGTTGATTACCTATATGTTTATGCATGGCGGTTTTGAGCATATTCTTTTCAATATGTTCGCCCTTTGGATGTTTGGATGTGTAGTCGAAAGAGTATGGGGTGCTAAGAAATTCCTTTTTTATTACATTGCATGTGGTGTAGGAGCAGGACTTTTCCAGGAGTTGGCTCAGTTCGTACAGTTCTATCTGATGGCTTCCGATCAGATTCCAGCTTTTGGCATTGGGGACATTTGGACGGTGGCTCGCAATAGTTCTGCTGTTCTTAATGCGTGGACTACCGTAGGCGCCTCAGGTGCCATCTATGGTATCTTGCTTGCCTTTGGTATGATTTTTCCAGAGGAGCGTATCTTCATCTTTCCTTTGCCTGTGCCTATCAAGGCGAAATATTTCGTGATAGGTTATGCTGCCATCGAGTTGTTCTCTGCTATGATGACCAGTGGTGATGGCGTGGCTCACGTGGCTCACTTGGGCGGTATGGTCTTCGGCTTCTTCATGATTCGTTATTGGCGTAAGCAGGCGAATGGCTATGGCAATAGCAGCGCCAAGGATGCCTTCGACAAGTTGCGTGACATCTTGGGTGGCAAGGCTAAGCGTGGTGGCTTTGATTATACGAGAAACAACTCTTATCAGAGTAATCGTGATTCTTATCAAAGCCATCAGAGCGATTGGAATTATAATGCCCGTAAGCGTGCTTCGCAAGAAGAAGTGGACCGTATCTTGGACAAGATACGCAAGAGTGGATATGATAGTTTGACAAAAGAGGAGAAACAGACGCTCTTCGACCAGAGCAAGTAAGGGTTGCTAGGTCGAAGAGAGCGCCGTAGGATAAGTGTATAAAATAGAAAGATGATTAGACAGTTACAACAGTTTACTGTACGAATGATAGCGGGAGCGAACGTCGCTTCTATTCTGGTTATGTTGCTGGTGGGCTATTCCGACCGTTTGCGTCCGGAGGGTTTTCCCTCTTTGTCCAACGTGGGCTTGTTGTTTCCCGTCTTTCTTTTCATCAACCTGTGTTTCTTGTTCTTTTGGTTGATATTTAAGGTACGTTATGCCTTGATTCCTTTTGTTGGGTTCCTCGTATGCTATGCGCCCGTGCGAACCTATTTCCCTATCAATATCAGCAGGGAGGCTCCTAAGGGTGCCATCAAGGTGCTGTCTTTCAATACTTGGGCTTATGCCCAGAATGAGAAAGCCGAGGATGGCATCAACCCCGTCGTCAGATACATCAAGGAACAGAATGCCGACATTGTCTGTTTGCAAGAAGCAGCCGCCTATGGTGATGTAGCTCAGCAAATAGACACGATACTTCGCCCACTTTATCCCTATATGGAGATGACTTCACATCCTTCTGGAGGTGAGGCGGTTGCTCTGTTGAGTAAATACCCCATCTTGTCGTCCGAACTCATTCCTTACAAGTCGGTGGGGAATCTGAGCGCCGCTTACCAGTTGAAAATCGGAGAAGAAAAGGTGCTCGTGGTCAACAATCACTTGGAAACAACAGGCTTGACCTTGGAGGAACGTGCCAAGTTTAAGAGTCTCATCAAGGGAAAGTTAGAGACTGACACGGCGGAACAAACCTCCAAGACCTTGGTGGTGAAACTGGCGGAATCCACTCGCAAGCGAGCTGCCCAGGCAGAGGCTGTAGCGGAGTACATACGACAACATAAGGGAATGAGCACGATACTCTGTGGCGATTTCAATGATGGACCGATTTCATACGCCCATCACACGATAGCCCAGGGGCTGACCGACTGCTATGTGTCAAGTGGAAATGGACCGGGAATCAGCTATCATCACGCAGGCTTTTTTGTCAGGATAGATAACATCATGTGTTCGGACGACTGGAAACCTTATGAGTGCAAAATAGACCGAAAAATCACGTCTTCCGACCATTATCCTATCATTTGTTACCTAAAAAAGCGGTCGAAATGACAAAAAAGGGGCAATTTATTCTTATAAAAGAAAAAAAATGCTTATTTTTGCACGTCATTATGTTGATAATAAAGAAATTAAAGCAAAGAAAAATAAATAATTAATAACAATAATAGAAATGCAAAACAAAGGAATTGTAATTTGTGTTGCCGTCTTATTGACGCTTGCAAGCATCTTCTACCTGTCATTCTCTGTTGCTACTAGCTACTATGACAGTGAGGCTGCAAAGATCAAAGACCCTATTGCTCAGCAGGACTACAAGGATTCTGTGAAGTACCTGGGTGTTTACTCTTATCAGAACTGCTTGGAAACTCAGATTGGTCTTGGACTTGACCTTAAGGGCGGTATGAATGTAATTCTTGAGATTTCTGTACCTGATGTAATTGAGAATCTCGCCGATCACAAGACCGACGCAGGTTTCACCAATGCCATGAAGGAAGCTAGAGCTCAAGAGGAAGCTAACGGTGGTGACTTCGTGTCACTTTTCATTAACGCTTATCACAAGAGCGCACCTGGTCATAAACTCGCTGAAATCTTCGCAACCCAGCAGTTGCAGGGCAAGGTTTCTCCTCAGAGCACCGACTCAGAGGTAGAGAAGGCTATCCGCTCTTCAGTACAGGATGCTATCGACAACTCTTTCAATGTTGTCCGCACTCGTATCGATAAGTTTGGTGTCGTACAGCCTAACATCCAGAAGTTGGAAGGTCAGCAGGGTCGTATCATGGTAGAAATGCCAGGTATCAGCCAGCCTGAGCGTATGCGTAAGATGCTCCAGGGTAGTGCCAACCTTGAATTCTGGGAGACATATAACTCAGAGGAGATCGCTCCTTATCTCCAGCAGCTTGACACTCGTCTTGCCAATGGTGACAATGAGGCTAAGGATACTGTAGCTGCTGATTCTGCCAAGAATGAAGTCGCAAAGGCTGAGCCTACTAAGGCTGCTCCTAAGTTGAACCTCAAGAAGAGCGATGACGCTAGTGCCAAGGTGAGTGCCGAGGCTCAGAACGCCGCTGCTATCAAGGCTCACCCATTGTTGGCTCGTTTGCAGTTGACTGGTGGTCAGAGCTTGAGCACAGTAGGTTATGCTAGCGTTCGTGATACAGCTGCCATCAACAAGTTGATTTACTCTGCAGTAGCTAAGCAGGTTTTGCCATCTGACTTGAAGTTGCTTTGGAGTGCTAAGCCAGCAGACCATTTGAATGTAAAGAATATCTATGAGCTTCACGCCTTGAAGGTGACAACCACCACAGGTCGTGCTCCATTGGAGGGTGATGTCATCACTGATGCCAAGGATGAATTCGATCCAAATACAGGTGCTCCTTGCGTAAGTATGAAGATGAATACAGAAGGTGCTCGTAAGTGGGCTCAGATGACTAAGGCCAACGCGGGCAAGGCTATCGCTATCGTTTTGGATGGAGTTGTTTATTCTGCACCACGCGTAAGTGGTGAGATTGCTGGTGGTAGCTCTCAGATTACTGGTAACTTCACTATTGAGGATACCAAGGATTTGGCCAACACCTTGAAGTCTGGTCGTATGCCAGCTCCTGCTCGTATCGTTCAGGAGGAGGTTGTAGGTCCTACACTCGGTGCTCAGTCTATCCAGATGGGTATCATCTCATTCGTTGTCGCTTTCATCTTGTTGATGATTTACATGGTTATCATGTATAATGTGACAGCAGGTATGATGGCTAACCTCGCCTTGATTGTCAACGTGTTCTTTACCTTGGGTATCTTGACGTCGTTCCAGGCAGCCTTGACATTGCCAGGTCTCGCCGGTATCGTCTTGTCTCTGGGTACTGCCGTCGATGCCAACGTGCTTATCTTTGAGCGTATCAAGGAGGAGCTTCGCGGTGGCAAGGGTATGAAGCAGGCTGTAGCTGCTGGTTATGGCAACGCTTTCTCTGCTATCTTCGACTCCAACTTGACATCTTTGATTACTGGTGTTATCTTGTTGGTAACAGGTACAGGTCCTATCCGTGGTTTCGCTACTACTTGGATTATCGGTATCATCGTTTCATTCTTCACAGCTGTGTTCTTGACTCGTTTGGTATTCGACCATCAGTTGGCTAAGGATCGTTGGATGAACACTAAGTTTGTTACCGCTTTCTCTCGCAACTTGATGCAGGGTAAGAAGTACAAGTTCATGTCAATGTACAAGACCACCTTCACTGTAGCTATCATTGCTGCTGTAGTATTCGTAGGTAGCTTCTTGGTACGTGGCTTGAGCAAGAGTATCGACTTCACTGGTGGTCGCAACTATGTTGTGGCATTCGAGAACCCAGTTGAGCCAGAGCAGATTCGTGCTATCCTCGGTGACGCATTCGTGAATGCAGATGGAACAAAGGCTAACACAAGTGCCATTGCCATCGGTACAGACGGTAAGACGATCCGTGTATCTACCAACTATATGATTGAGAGCAACAGCCCTACAGTAGATGATGAGGCAGAGACAATCCTCTACAACTCATTGAAGAAGTCAGGTTTGGTATCTCAGAAGAATGTTGAGGCATTCAAGAACCCAGACATCCGTCAGGGTGGTTCTATCATCAGTAGTACAAAGGTAGGTCCTTCTGTAGCTAAGGACATCACAATGGGTGCTATCTATAGCGTCATCTTCGCTTTGATTGCCATCTTCTTGTACATCTTGATCCGTTTCCGCAACGTAGCCTTCTCTGTAGGTTCTACAGTAGCTTTGGCATTCGATGCCTTGACCGTTATCGGATTCTACTCACTCTTGTGGGGCTTGGTACCATTCTCATTGGAGATCGACCAGACCTTTATCGGTGCTATCCTGACAGTGGTAGGTTACTCTATCAACGATAAGGTGGTTGTGTTCGACCGTATCCGTGAGAACCTCAACTTGCATCCAAAGGGTGATGTACAGCAGATCTTCAATGCTTCTATCAATGAGACATTGGCACGTACCATCAATACATCTACCACAACATTGCTCGTGTTGCTCTGTATCTTCATCCTCGGTGGTGACAGCATCCGCAGCTTCTCATTCGCAATGAT
>ERZ780095.432-NODE-432-length-12806-cov-17.4097_pt1 | contig 12806 bp, 8 predicted proteins | sample MGYA00511574_ERZ780095 | MGnify/ENA primary metagenome ERZ780095 (study PRJEB29588, sample SAMEA2153837) | human gut metagenome | biome: human gut; feature: human-associated habitat; material: faeces | place: Denmark | collected 2008/2010 ...
GAGTTGGCCGACACGATTGACTGGCGTCGTGTAAAAAGTGTCATGATGTTGTGTACGATCAGCGACCTCTATAAGATCAATCGCAGATATGAGGATGCCAGAGATATGTTGCTTTTAGCATACGAGCGACGTCCCGGCGGAAGGACCATCTGCTATTCTCTGTGCGAGCTTTCCATTAAAATGGAAGAATATGTGCAGGCAATAGAATATTATAAGGAATTTGTACAGGTGGCGCCCAAGGATCCGGGAAGGTACATTTTGCAGTATAAATTATATGAGGCGCAGGATGTGAGCCTGGAAGAACGAATTGCTGTTCTGGAGGAACTCAAGAAGAGAGACTATAGGGAAAAATGGGCATATGAACTGGCCTATTTGTATCATAGAGTCGGACTGGCAGCCAGATGCGTAGAGGAATGTGATGAACTGATCCTCTGGTTTGGCGAGGGAAAATACGTTATTAAGGCAATGGAACTGAAAATGCTCCATCAGCCGTTGACACCGGAGCAGCAGGAAAAATACGATCATCGGTTCGACGCGCCCGGAAGCCATATCCCGTCGCAGAACTCTGTGCAGGATAACGAGTATAGCGGGAATGAAAGTTATGAGCAAAGTTACGCCAAGGACGGAAGCTACGATCAAGAGCAGGGTTATGCACAGGACGGCAGCTATGATCAGGATCAGAGTTATGCACAGGATAGCAGCTATGATCAGAACCAGAGCTACGTACAGGATTCCGGTTATGATCAGGTGAACGGAGATACACAGATATATGATCCGGTGCAACCCGCACAGCAGGAGACACCGACACAGCCGGTACAGGATGATTACGATATTCATGTGAAGACCATGGATGTGGGGCAGTATAATACCATCAATCTGCAGGCAGAACTTGCAGCGGGACTTCGTGAAGTCCTCGGTGAGGAGCCAAAAGGAGATACCGCAAAAGCGACATCGGACTCCATTACCCGTTCTATCGTAGCACCTATGATGGATTCCGATACAGAATCTCTGGATTATCCGGAGATTGCAGAGGTCAGTGAGGATGATCTGGAGCCGGAGACCGAGCAGATCGAAGGTTCCGAGGTATTCTTTGGTGAGACCGGAGAGATCGGTGACCTGTCTCAGGTTCCGGAGGTAGAGACCGAGGAAATCCTGCCGGAGGAACCCGCATCTCTTAAGAAACAGGATGTTGTGCCGGAATTATCGAAAGCAGAAGTGGAGCCGGAAGCGACTACACCGGTGGAACCTCCCAAGGAGCTGGCGAATGTACTGGCACAGGAATCCGACGGGCAGATCAGCCTGGTAATGCCCGAGGCGGAAAGCATTGAGAAGCAGATTACCGGTCAGATCAATATTGAAGACATTCTGGCAGAGTGGGAACGTAAAAAGAAAGAAAACCTCGAAAAGAGAGAAGAAGAAGTCCGCCAGCATGTACTACAGCAGACCGGTGCCATGTTCACGGAATTTGAACAGGCGGTAAGAGATGGCCTGTTAGAAAAACTGGAAAAAGAAAAAGCGGTGGATGCTGATACGGTTACGGATACAGATGAAGTTGAAGAGCTGGAAGAGATTGCAGATGTAAATGATGAAACAGAAAAAGCTCCTGCGGAAGTTTCTGAAGAAGAGCCAGAACCAGAACCTGCTGATACGGATATCGTTGACACTGAAGAGGTAGAAGAACTTGAAGAGGAACCTGCCGTAGCGGAATATGAAGAAGAATCCGCAACAGAGGAACCGGACGCTGTTGTCGATATGGAAGTGACGCAGGAGCCGGCTGCAGAAATCCCAGAAGTGCCGGAGGAAACCACAGCAGAGATCGAAGAAGCATCGGAAGAAACCACAGCAGAGACCGAGGAAGCATCGGAGGAATCCGTAGCGGAGGCTGAAGCGGAGCCGGAAGAAGCGGTAGAAGAAGTCCATGAGGATGAGCAGCCACAGACCTCGGAGCCTCCCGTAGTGGAGAGAGACAAGGCAAAAGTCCGTGCGCTTACCAGAGAAGAGCGCGAGCTGTATGCTCCCTTTATTCAGAGTAAGTCCGCAAGAGAACAGTTAGTCAAAGCCATTGATAATATCAGCCTGGCTGCCTATACCGGCAATGTGATCATCACCGGTGAAGAAGGCATGGATACCTTATCTCTTGCGAAAAATATGATCCGGGAGATTCAGGCTACCGACAGCAATTTCTCCGGAAAAGTTGCCAAAATCTCCGGCCATGCGCTGAACAAAAAAGATGCAGCCGAGACCCTGAACAGACTGCAGAACGGTGCACTTATCATCTGTAAGGCATCGGAAATGAATAGTAAAACTGTGGACACGATGTATAAAGCGCTGCAGCAGGAGAATCAGGGCATTGTCATTATATTGGAAGATACCAGGAAAGAGATAGATCGTTTTCTGGAAAAGTATGAGAAATTGCAGGAAAGCTTCACTTCCCGCATGGATGTCGAAGCACTCAGCAATGATACACTGGTAGCGTTCGGAAGGCAGTATGCACGGGAGAGGGAATATTCCATCGATGAACTGGGTGTTCTGGCACTGCATACCAGAATCGAGGATATGCAGACGATAGATCATGTAGTTACCGTGGTGGATGTAAAAGAAATAGTGGATGGAGCAATCGCTCATGCGAATAAAAAGACATTAAAGCATTTCTTTGATGTTCTGTTTGCCAAGAGATATGACGATGAGGATATGATCATCCTCACTGAAAAAGATTTTGTATAACTATTCAGAGCCATGTAAACATTGACGAATGGGCGTCGAATGCTTGCATTCGTAAGAACATTTATCAATGTTTATAGGGCGAAGTAACCACATGAGCAAAAGGAAAGCATTGAAAATGCGATTTTGCGAATGGGGTTCTGAATAGTTAAAAATATATAGCGGGAGGCGCAGCTATGACGAAGGAGAAGGTATTTATTTCCGAAGCAGATCAGTATCTTTTTGCCCAGGGAACGCACTATGATATTTATAAAAAACTGGGTGCGCATCTGTCGACGGAAGATGGTGTGCAGGGAGTCTATTTCGGGGTATGGGCACCAAATGCAGCACAGGTGAATGTTATCGGCACATTCAATGAATGGAACGAAGAGTCTCATCCCATGCAGAAGCTGGGAGAAGGTGGTATCTGGGGGTTGTTCGTTCCCGGCGTGGAAGAAGGAACAATGTATAAGTTCCTGATCTATGCGAGGGATGGCAGAAAGCTGTATAAAGCCGACCCCTTTGCAAATTATGCGGAATACAGACCCGGAACAGCGTCCATTGTTACTGATATCACGGGATTCGCTTGGAAGGATTCCAAGTGGATGGAAGCCCGGGATAAAAAAGATATGAACAAGGAGCCCATGGCGATCTATGAGTGTCATATCGGTTCTTTCATGAAGCATCCGAATAACGGTACTGCGGAAGGATTCTATAATTATCGGGAGTTTGCCGACCGGATCGTGGAATATCTGAAAGAGATGAAATACAGCCATGTAGAGCTTATGGGAATCGCAGAGCATCCGTATGATGGCTCCTGGGGGTATCAGGTGACCGGATACTATGCGCCTACGTCCCGTTACGGAACGCCTAAGGATTTTATGTATCTGGTCAATGAACTGCATAAGGCAGGTGTCGGAGTCATTTTGGACTGGGTACCGGCACATTTTGCAACCGATGCACACGGACTTGCAGAATTTGACGGACAGTGCATCTTTGAACATCCCGATCCCCGTTTGGGAGAGCATCCTGAATGGGGAACGAAGATATTTAATTATGGCAAAAATGAAGTGAAGAACTTCCTGGTAGCCAATGCTCTGTTCTGGCTGAGAGAGTTCCATGTAGACGGTATCCGTGTAGATGCAGTAGCCTCCATGCTGTATCTGGATTACGGTAAAAAAGAAGGACAATGGCTGCCGAATAAATTTGGCGGTAATAAGAACCTGGAAGCCATTGAGTTCTTCCATCATCTGAATTCAGTGATCCGCGGAACTTATCCGGGATTTTTGACGATTGCCGAGGAATCTACCGCATGGCCTAATGTTACCAGTGGTATCGGGGAGGAAGGCTTAGGATTTTCCTTCAAGTGGAATATGGGCTGGATGCATGATTTCTGCGAGTATATGAAGCTGGATCCGCTGTACCGGAAAGGCGATCATTACGCCATGACCTTTGCTATGAGCTATAACGACAGCGAGAATTATATTCTGCCATTATCTCATGATGAAGTGGTACATCTGAAGTGCTCCATGGTGAATAAAATGCCAGGATATCCGGCAGATAAATATGCCAACCTTCGTGTGGGGTATAGCTACATGTTCGGGCATTCCGGCAAGAAATTATTATTTATGGGACAGGATTTCGGACAGGAGCGAGAGTGGAGCGAAGAGCGTGAGCTTGACTGGTATCTGTTAGGTGAGAAGCTGAATCAGGGCGTACATACTTATGTAAAGGAGCTGTTAAAGCTGTATCGTAAATACCCTGCTCTGTACGAGATTGACAATAACTGGGACGGCTTTGAATGGATGAACGCGGATGATGCGGAACACAGCACTTACTCCTTTGTCCGGAAATGTTCCAGTGGCAAGAATAATCTGCTGTTTGTACTTAACATGACCCCGATGAAATGGGAGAACTATACTGTTCCCGTGCCTAAGAAGAAAAAATATAAGCTTCTGCTGAACAGTGATGAGGAACGGTTCGGCGGCTGGGGAAACGAGATTCCCACAGAGATTACGGCGGAGAAAAAGCCTTATCATTATAAGGATTACTCCATCAGCTTTGATCTGCCACCCTACGGCGCTGCGGTATTTCTGTTCTAGGTCAGGTTAAGAAATCATATAAAACAACCGAAATAAAAGATGAGTGTGACCAAAAAGTGCACTCATCTTTTTTCTTAACTATTCAGAACCGGCGGGCTCTGGGAACTGTACAGAAAAGGACGAGAGACGTGAAGATAACATTTCAGAATCAGACGATCAATGAAAATGACAATAGAACAGAAAGTAACCGGCCAGAGAAAAACAGCTGGGGCAAAGATAAGACATGGCGCAGTAAAAAAAGCGTAAATGTGAATTTCGGGGCAGTATACGAGAGTGGGCAGGCCGCAGTACCCATGTCTTCTTTGGAAAAGGAAGAGAACAACAAAGGAAAATCTCTGATGGAGCTGCAGCAGGATGCCGGGAATGCTAATGTGGCGTTGCAGCAGGACTATATGACATTGCTGTCGCATACCATGTCACAGGAGGACTATGCGAAGGCCTGTGAGGATGGATTTGATCCTAGAGAATTAGATCAGGATACAGCGGTCACCATCGTGGATAAGATCAAGGCAGAGCTGGTGCGTTCCGGACAGCAGATCGCAGGATATACGGATGATATCGACATGGATACCCTGGCGGCAGCGGTAGGAAGTGATACTTTAGCCCGAAGCATCGAAGAGCAGTTCCGTTCCGCGGATCTTCCTTTGACACAGGAAAATATAAATGAACTGAAAAGCGCCTGGGATATGGCAGCTTCCCTGAAGGAACCGGAAGAAGGTGCGGTCAGCTACCTGGTGGATAATGGACTGGAACCGGAGATCTGGAACCTCTATGTGGCAGAGAACAGCGGTGCGAAAGTACAGAATAATGATGTTCCGCAGGAACTGCAGGAGCAGATGGACAAGGTAATTGCGGATGCGGGATTGACGGTAAACGATGAGAACAGACAGAAGGCACAGTGGCTGGTAAGTGCCGACCTTGCGCTGACCACGGATACGCTGCAACAGCTTGTGGAACTGGACGGCATTTCCTATCCTGTCACGGAGGACACTTTTGCGCAGGCAGCAGCGGCGGCAATTGCGGAGGGAAAATCCCCGATGTATGCGAACCTGGGCAGACAGGATACGATTTATGAAAAAGCAGATAAAATGCTGCAGGACTGGTTCTCAGATGCAAAGTGGAATGCCACGGCAGAGAATCTGGCAGCAAGAAAACAGTTGGAAGAGATTCGCCTTCGCATGACGGCAGAAGTGAACGTAAAGCTTTTACAGAGTGATTTTTCTATTGATACAGCCCCCATGGAGCAGTTGATCGCAGCGCTGCGAAAGGCGGAGGCAGAGGTTGCCGGAAAATATTTTCCCGGTGAGTCTCAGGCAGTGACGAAATATGAGACTTATACCCAGGCAGTGCAGGTGGCTTCTGAATTGCCGGGATTGCCTGCTGGAGTACTGGGACCCTATAGCCTGGAACAGAATGCTGCCACAGAGACAGTTTCTGACTTCCATAAGGAAGGCGCTGCAATGCAGAAAGCCTATGAGGAAGCGGGCGAACGTTATGAGACTCTGATGACGGCGCCGAGAAGCGATCTGGGAGACAGCATCCGGAAAGCATTTTCTAATGTAGATGACATTCTGACAGATATGTCATTAGAAAAAACATCGGAAAATCAGCGGGCTGTCCGGATTCTGGCATATAACAGTATGGAAATTACACCGGAAAATATCGAGAAGGTCAAGGAAGCTGACAGACAGGTCAGCGCAGTAGTGGACAGACTGACACCGAAAAATGTGTTACAGATGATCCGGGATGGTGTAAATCCTCTGGAGAAGACCTTTGACGAACTGGGATCCTATTTTTCACAGAACCCCGAAAGCTATGAGGAAGAAGTGGAGGACTACAGCCGTTTCCTATATCAGTTGGAACGGAAAAAGGATGTTACAGAAGAGGAACGAAAAGCGTATATTGGAATTTATCGAATGGTGTATCAGGTCGAGAGAGAGGATGGCGCAGCAGTAGGCGCGGTAGTAAATACCGGTGCAGAGTTGCAATTTTCCACTCTGCTGACGGCAGCCAGGAGCAGAAGGGCTTCTCATATGGACTGGAAAGTGTCGGAGGATACCGGGCTGACACAGGAGATTCATTTGTCCGAGAATAATATATCTGAACAGATTCGGATGGGTATGGCAAAAGAGGTTCTGACAGAGGTGTCAGATGATGGCGAAAGCAGAGCAGCGTATGACCGGGAAGGACTGCAGCAGATGCGTGAGGCGGGAAATACGGCACCGGAAGTCGCAGAACTACTGCAAAAAGGAGAAGTTTCCATCAGCGCGTCGAATCTTTTGGCGGCCCAGGCACTTATGGATGATCCGGCGGAGATGTTTGGCAATCTGCGCAGATACAGAGAAAAGTATCGGCAGGAAAAAGAAGTCCCGCAGACGGTAACAGGCACAGGTGAAGTGCCTGTCGGGACAGAAACTTCCGAACTGTGGGAACAGCTGGATCAGCAGAATTTTGCAGAGGATTATCGGTCCATGCTTCAGAATACGGCAGAAGATGTGGAGACCATAAGTCTGGAACAGGCGGATGAACATCTGGATGTAAAACAGCTGCAGCTGGTACACAAGCAGCTGCGCCTTGCGGAGAGCCTTCAGGCGAAGCAGGAATATTTTCTTCCGATGTTCCTGGGTGAGCAGCTGGCGGGAGTCCATCTTATCTTACAGCAGAGAGCCGGAGCTGTAGGAGCTGTGGAAATCCGGGTGAATGCCGGAGATATGGAGTTGGAGGCACATTTACAGGTAAAGGGAGACACCATCGATGGCTATCTCGTAGGAAATACACCGGAAGAGGTTACGAAATTAGAGAAGACCTCCGATATATTCCTTGAACGGATTCAGACAGATACTTCTGCAGACTGGAAAGCGGAAAAGCTTCCCATCGTCAGCTCCCGGGATATGACAAGGATGGCAGCCGGAGAGACAAAAAATGCAGATACCATAGAGAGTCGGATCGATACGGAACAGCTGTACCGTCTGGCAAAAGGATTCCTGCAGGCTGTCGCAGACAGCAGCGGAAAGTAAGGAGTAACACATGAGAATCAATTACAACGTATCGGCAATGTTATCCAACAATGCCTTATCCACAAATGACGATCTGCTGTCCAAATCATTGGAGAGACTTTCTTCCGGACTGAAGATCAATCACGCCAAGGACAACCCTGCCGGATTGGCAATGTCCAAGCGTATGAATGCTCAGATCGAGGGACTGTCCGTGGCCAATCAGAATGCCAGTGACGGCGTATCCATTATAGAGATTGCGGACGGAGCAATGACAGAGATCAGTGAGATGCTGCAGCGTATCAATGAGCTTTCCGTCAAGGCTGCCAACGGCACTATGACAGAGGATGACCGCGCAACCATACAGGATGAAGTAGCGCAGCTGAAGGAAGAGATTACCCGTATCTCGGATACCACGGAATTCAACGGGCAGAAGCTGTTGAACGGAGAATTTGATCTCAAGGGATACACCGATAAGCAGGAGATTAAAGTAAATTATTGCTCTCCGGATGTACCGGTAAAAGAATATACCATACAGTCTATGAAATTTAAGAAAGATGCAGAGGGAAATTTTGAAGTAGACGGAGATATTAAATTCGGAGACGGATTTAAAGAGGTAGAACCCTTAAAGACGGATATGAAGGATAATCTTCTGACGATCACCGGCACGAACGGCTTTGAAATGCGTCTGGATGTATCGGAAGCAAAAGAGGGAGATTCCTATAATGGCATGAAGATCGATGCTACCGGTATCGGAGCAATGCGTCTGCAGATCGGAGCCAACGAAGGACAGGTACTGGAGGTTAATATTCCCGCGGTTACTCTGCAGAACATGGGAATTGAAGATATTGATGTGAATACGCAGGAAGGGGCAAAGGATGCCATCTCAAGAGTAGACGGAGCCATCAAATATGTATCCTCCGTCCGCGGCAGACTGGGAGCATTTCAGAACCGTCTGGAGTCTTCCATTAACAGCCTGGATGTTACCAGTGAGAACATGACCGCGGCATATTCCCGTATTATGGATGTGGATATGGCGGAGGAAATGACTTCCTATACCACTTATCAGATCCTGGCACAGGCAGGAACCTCCATGCTGGCCCAGGCAAACGAGAGACCGTCCCAGGTGTTACAGCTGTTGCAGTAATGGATTCCGATGAAGTGAGGATTCAAAATGACAAAAGAATGTAAACAACAATTTACCTTGCGGATCACACAAGCCAATGCCACACAGCTGGTGGTCATTCTCTACGAAATGACATTACAGTATCTTACAGACGGCGAACAGGCTGCGGATGACGCAGAACTTTTGGAAGCAGTTCGCAGGACCAGGGGATGTATCAATGAGCTTTTAAATTCTCTTCACAGACAGTACAGTCCGGCGACAGAGCTTTCCAGGCTGTATCTGTATTGTATCCGCAGACTGGCGGCGTGCGAAGCAAAAGCCGACAGAACGGCGCTGCAGGATATCCGGAAGGTTATAGCACCGCTCTGTGATGCTTACAGACAGATTCAGGATCAGAATTCGTCCGGTCCTGTGATGAATAATTCGCAGACCGTGTATGCGGGACTGACTTACGGAAGAAATCAGTTAACCGAAAACATGGCTGACCAGGGCTCGAATCGGGGAATGCTGGTATAAAGTTTTTTCCTGCCGCACAGGCTGGGAAGCGGCGAGTTCGGTGAGGTGCTGATACCGTTTCTGCAAAGCATTAATTTCATAGATATAACTGTCGATCAGATCACTTTCGATTGCATTATCGAAACCCGCATAGGCGATATCCAGAGCCTGGCGGGTTTTTCTTATGGATTCTTTTAAATCCAACGGTGCGAGATCTTCTTCGATCATTTCGGAATTTGTATTTACCTGACTAAAAAAGATTTTCATGTAAAAATCCATCCTTTCTGCTAACAGTATAGGAAGCAGAAAGGGAAAATATACCTGCCTAACATAAAACTGGAAGACATTTTTGCGAAAAATGGGAATAGATTATAACAAACAGCGGAAAGATCGGGAGGACAACAATGGAGCATCCGGAGAATCTATTGTGGATTATTGGGGCAGCAGTCCTGCTCTTTGCCATAAGTTTTTTGGGAAAAAAGGCGGAGTGGTTTTTAAACCTTGTATTGCGGAGTGTTTTTGGAGTGATCTTTATGTATTTTCTAAATTGGGGGATAGAGATCCTGGGATTCACGGTAGCAGTGGGAATCAATGCAGCTACGGCTCTGACAGTGGGTATTTTGGGCTTTCCGGGAATCCTGGTATTATACGGCCTGGCAGTTTATCATATGCTTTGACAGATGAAAATGCCGTAAAATCAAGGAGTTGCGGGATTTTGGAAGGACGTATGAGAAAGGTGACTGTTAAAATGTGCCAAAGATTATTTTTTTACGGAAAAACACTTGTCAGACGGAAAAACAACGGCTATAATCCATCTTACAACCAATCGCGATGGTTGTATCAAATATCTTATAAGATCTGAAAGAATTCTTTTATGGGATAGAGTCATCCCACATTACCACTTGTAAATCGAAGGAAAGGAGAGTGAGAATGCAACGAACACAGTAATAAAGTGTGTATTATGTTTTCTATTAAGTATTGCCTGCGGATATGATTACAGAAGCCGCAGAATCCCCAACGGTCTGATCCTGAGCTGCCTGATCGCCGGAGCGGCATTCCGATGGTGGGAACAGGGGATTTATGGGATTATGGAATATTTTTGCAATGTTTTACTGACGACAGTGGCATTCTATCTGTTTTTTTATATTGGTGCCATGGGAGCCGGTGACGTGAAACTCCTGGCTGTCTGTGCAGGATATTTTTCCGGTGAAAAAGTTCTCTGTTTTCTATTTTTCGCGCTGCTATTCGCAGCAGTTTTTGCACTTTGCAAAATGTACCTGGCACGTAATCTGTGGGACAGATTGTGTTATCTGGGTGAATATGTGTGGGATGTTGTCCGCTGTGGACGCTGGAAGGCGTATTTTGCAGAGGAGAGAGCACATCCGGCAAGCGGAATCTGTATGGCCGGTCCCGTGTTTTGCAGTGTGCTGTTATACATAGGAGGAATTTATTGATGGAACAGAAGGAAGCGGTTATGGTTCTGTTCGACCGTGAAGAAGAGTATGCGAGACTTCTTTCGGAGTTTTTGAGAAGGCAGAAGGAACTGCCATGGGAGATCCATACATACACAAAGATGGAGGAACTGTTGGAACGGGAGAAAAATGGGGAGGTGACAATGCTGGTAGTGGCGGAATCTTCCTGCATGGATACGCTGAGTACATTGGAGCCGGCATGCCAGGCGATTCTTAATGAAAGCGGGACACTTCGCTTTCACCAGTTTCCGAATATCAATAAGTACCAGGAAGCTGACAAGGTGTGGAAGGAATTGCTGGAATTGTATGTGGAGACGGTGGGAACACAATTGCCGTTTTTGTGTGCAGAGTATAAGACAAAATTTATAGGTATCTATTCCCCGGTACATCGATGTCTGCAAAGTTCTTTTGCACTGACGCTGGGCCAATTGTTGTCAGAAAAACATCCCACTTTGTATCTCAATTTTGAACACTATATTGGGATCTCAGAACTCCTTCCGGAGAGACAGAGCAGAGACCTTGCAGATCTGCTGTATTTTCTGACAGGAGATGCGGGAAAATTTTCTTTACGGATGCAGACGGTCATCCAGCACAAAGGCGGTCTGGATTACATTCCCCCGATGCGCAACGGTCAGAACCTGTTGGAAATCCCGCCGGAAGAGTGGAGAAACCTCTTCCAACGGATCGAAGAACTCGGAAAATATGAATATGTCATACTGGATCTGAGCGAAAGTATACAGGGATTGTTTGAGGTACTGCAGATATGTACCAGAGTATTTACGCTGACCAAAGAAGATAAAATGTCACGAATGAAACTGGATCAATATGAGCAATTGCTTGCTTTGTGCGAAAAAGACACGGTAAAAGGCAAAACCCGTAAACTTGCTTTACCCTTTTTTCAAAAGCTTCCCACAGAAATGGAGCAATTTACCAGAGGAGAATTGGCGGAGTATGTGAGGAAAGAAATAGCAATGCTGGAAAATTAGAACAGGGAGAGAAAAAATGGATTACTTGGAACAGAGAAGAAAGCTTCGACAAATGGTGCAGGAGAGACTGGATTACGGAAGAGACTACACGGATGAAGAGGTAGAGGATACGATTGATGAAGTTCTCATGGAACAGGAAAATCTGGAATTGTGTTCTGTGGAATTGCGGAGACGATTGCGTAAGGAATTGTTTGATTCCCTGAGACGGCTGGATATTCTGCAGATTTTTGTGGATGACAGCTCTGTTACGGAGATTATGATCAATGGACTGGATCATATTTTTGTAGAGAGGGACGGACAGCTGCAGGAACTGGATCGGGCTTTCGATTCCATGGAAAAGCTCCAGGATGTGATTCAACAGATCGTGGCCGGATGTAACAGAGTGGTAAATGAGGCATCACCAATTGTTGATGCGCGATTAAGCAATGGAGCCCGTGTGAACATTGTGATGAGTCCCATTGCATTGAATGGACCCATCATTACCATAAGACGTTTTCCGGATAAACCGATCACCATGCAAAAACTGATCGCGATGGAAACTATATCTCCGGAAGCTGCGGATTTTTTGAAGACACTGGTAAAGGCGGGATATAACATTTTCGTCAGTGGAGGAACCGGTAGCGGGAAGACGACCTTTTTGAATGTATTATCCGGATTCATTCCGCCGGAACAGCGGATCATCACCATCGAAGACAGCGCGGAACTGCAACTTCAGGGAATTCCCAATCTAGTGCGCCTGGAGACACGTAATGGCAATGCGGAAGGATGCAGAGAGATCGGAATCCGGGAACTTATCCGCTCATCTCTGCGGATGCGGCCCGACAGGATCATTGTAGGCGAAGTGAGAGGCGCGGAAGCTATTGATATGCTGCAATGCATGAATACCGGGCATGACGGCAGTATGTCTACGGGGCATGCAAACAGTGCAGCAG
>ERZ780095.439-NODE-439-length-12707-cov-10.78_pt1 | contig 12707 bp, 10 predicted proteins | sample MGYA00511574_ERZ780095 | MGnify/ENA primary metagenome ERZ780095 (study PRJEB29588, sample SAMEA2153837) | human gut metagenome | biome: human gut; feature: human-associated habitat; material: faeces | place: Denmark | collected 2008/2010 ...
GTTAAACAATCTACCTTAAAACCTAATAACTAAAAACCTAAATCTATTACTACTAACCTAAACAATCTATTAACCTTTTGACGATGCAAAGATACGACGATTTTCGCTAACTTCCAAACATTTTAGAAAGAAAATGCTGTATTTTTGCGTTTTTTTGATATACATCAAGGGAATGTGCTCGGGCACAACAGATTTTAAGAACCAATTAACGCTCATTAAACTTTCAAAGTGACAAGCTTAATGAGCGTTCCTATATGCCATCTAAAATCTTATTTTCCTCTATCTTACTTTACTTTCTCGATGAGTACCGTGGCATAAGCCGAGATTCCCTCCATTCTGCCCGTGAAACCCAACTTCTCTGTGGTGGTCGCCTTGATGGAGATATTATCCTCATCGGTGCCTATCACCTTTGCCAAACAAGCCTTCATGGCTGGCACGTGGGGATTGAGCTTTGGGCGCTCGGCACAAACAGTGGCATCGATGTTGCCCAATACATATCCCTTGGTAGCTATCAAGTCAATGGTCTTCTTAAGCAATATCTTGGAATCAACGTTCAACGTCTCAGCGGCAGTATCAGGAAAATGATAACCGATGTCACGCATATTAGCTGCACCCAAGAGTGCATCGCAAATCGCATGAATCAACACATCTGCATCGCTATGGCCCAACAAGCCCAACTCATAATCTATCTTGATGCCACCCAGCCACAAGTCCCGATTTTCTACCAACTTGTGAACATCATAGCCAAATCCTACTCTAATATTCATGGGCATATCATTATTAATTCTTAATTATACATTATTCATTATCAATAAGCCTTATCTTCTCTTGAAGAGATCCTTCACACCATCCATATCGAACGACAAGGTGAAACGCAAGGTCTGATCCAATGGGTTACTCTTCGCTGTAGCTATGACATACGCTGCATCGAGCGAGAAGACACTCATCTTGAAACCACCACCCACGGTGAAATACTTACGATTACCCTTGGTAGCACTCTCGTGGTGATAACCTGCTCGAAGCGAGAACTTGTCGTTATAGACGTATTCAGTACCTACACCATAGTTGATTTCCTGCAACTCCTCCTTGAATCCACCTGGCGCATCGCTGAAACTCTTGAAGATACCACTGATACTTGACACATCGCTATACTCACGATGCACACGGTCCTCATAGTCAGCATTGTCCTCACCCTCTTTCTGTTGAGGTATCGTAGGCACCAAGTACTTGTTGGCATCCGCCGCAATCGTCAGTCGGTTGTATTCGTCGATAGGAATCATCAGAGACGCACCCAAACGAAGGTTGGCTGGCAAGAACTGACTATATTCCTCGCCACTGAAGGTGATTTTACTACCAATATTGGAAATATCCAAACCAATACCCAACTGGCACTCACGCTGACCAATATTGATATAGTTCTGATAGTAAGCAGCAATGTCTGCGGCAAAGGCGGAAGCTGGCGAATTCTCTTCGGTTTCAGAGAATCGCATATCTGAATAAATCCATCTCACGGCTGCTGCCAAGGAGAACTTCTCGCTGAGCATCAAGGAATAAGCCACATCAAGCGACATTTCATAAGGATTGATGGTATTGGCGTTTTCCTCCATTCCCATAAACACCTCACCCAAGTTGAAATAGCGCAAGGAAGCTGATACCGCACTGTAGTCGCCAATGCGATAATAACCAGAGAGATATGCCAAGTTGATGTCGTTGACGATGGAGCGCAACCATGGAGTGAAGTTGAGTGAGACACCTGCCCTTGAAATACAGAAAGGATACTTGGCAGGATTCCAATGCTGGGAATTGACATCAGGATCGGTAGCCGCACCGACATCACCCAAACCACCGCCCCTGGCATCAGGAGCAATCGTTTGTGAAATCACCGCATAGTTCACTGGATTGAAAAGATCTTTCTCTTCTTGGGCATGAACCTGGGTGAATGTAAATGCCAACAGGCACAGCATCACTATCTTCATCTTGCTATTCTTTGATTTCATATCTAGTTTTGTTATGTATTTACGTATTTCTTTACCTTTGCTTACAAACTACCATCAGCATTAGTTGTTGATGACAATCAACTTCTTGGTCTTTGACTCATAGCCACTGCCATCAGAAGACACTTGCACTCGGTAGAGATAGATGCCCGTGCGCAAGGTTCCACTGCCCGTAGATAAATCCCACTTGATGGTATAGGCTCCGGAAGCAGAGACACCCGACTCCGCATGATGCCACAACTTTCTGCCGGAAGTATCAAATACCTCGATGATGATGTTCAGATTGGCAGACGCCCTATCATGGTTGATAATGAACGTGGTGGAGTTCTTCGCAGGATTCTCCGTAACGCCCAAGTCAAACGAAGGCTTTAAGTTCTTGACTACATTGAAGGTCAAGGTTGCCGTCGAACTATTGTTCTGGATATCCCAAGCACGGAACTGCAACTGGTGTGGACCAGCCTCCAACTCAGGAATACTATAATAGGTAGAGCCACTGGTATAAGTACCAAAATCGTACGTGAAGTTATTGTTCAAGTTGTACGTCTTGTTGACATCACCATCAATGATCAGTTGCAGGTCGTGTCCGATACCACTGCCTGTCGCATTGATTCCATCTTTGTCTCTCACCTCTGCCACAAAGAAAGGCGTAGGGTTCACGTTGCCTCCATTAACGAAAGAAGGAGTGTTGAGATAGCAATAGATGGAAGGACCGATGGAGTCGTTCTTAGCCAACTCGCTTCCTCCCACATTGAAGGCATCACACATGCCATGGGCAAGAACGGTCTTGTCATGATTGGCAGCATACAACGTAATCAATCCTGGCGCATCGGCATAATTGATGTCCTTCGACACTGCTAAGCGGAAAGAGAACTTACCGGCACGTACACTGTCGGAACCATTGTATAAGGTCTTGGTACGATCGTAATATTGGAAAGCCTCATCAGTACTCTCGTTCATACGACAAGTGATGAGTTCCTTGGAGTCCAAGACGGTAGTGGTTACCACACCATTGAAAGCATCGCCATTCACCACGTGACCATCTATCTTGGCTATCATTCCTGCCTTCAAGACAGGCAACTCCGTTGCCCCATCCACGGCAATGCCATTGATGGAATCGACCACCACCTTTTGGGTAGGTATGTTCAATGGCATAGCCGGGTCACCCAAGAGAGCATACTGTAAACGGTTGGTCGTCAGGTCGGTTTCCTTAATAGGCTGTCCCTTTGAGTCATATCCGATGACATTGCCCAGCACCAAATCGTTCTGAGCCAAGCGATGAGCCTCACCTATCGGCATCGGCTTGCCATCCTTCAAGCTGAGCACTCTCTGCAAGAATGCACGATTCATATATTTATTTCGGTTGGCATACACCGTACGAGTGGTACCATAGAATGCCACGGCACCTCCATTGGCATTGAGCACAGCAGCCTCTCCAATATTGTCCTCCACGCCATCAAATGGCATGACATCGCATGCCGCCGTAATCCACAAAGGAAGATTTGTATTGGTGGCTGTAGAGAAATCTTTGAGCGCAATTACCTTCTCATGAGAGAGCTGTCCTGCGGAACCGTGTCCCGCATAGTCCATAATCAAGGCTCCATTTGCTTGCTGTTGCAAAATGATTTTGGTAGCATCCGGATAGCTGTTGCCCACAGATGACGTCTCACGCTGATAAGCATCCCACATCACCTTTTTCACTTGGAAATCAGGATACTTGCCGGTGATATACTCTGCCACCTCGTCTTCGTCCTTCATGTGCAAGTTGTCGTTACCATCATCACCCATATACATGATGGTGTTCTGCCAAGAGCCAGCATTTTTGTTCTCCATATAGTTGATTGTCTTATCGACCATCACCTTGGCTTCATCTGGGGTACTGACTGGGAAACGCCCTACTGCCACGTCTTGTTGTTCTATGGTTGGATTGGCACCTGCGCCTTCCGACAAAATGCCCATCCAACTATCGCTGACATAGCAATACAAGTCACTGAATGAATTCTCGCTCTCATAACAGAGCAAATAGTCGTCTGGAGAAAGAGTCTGACACTCAGGTATCAACATACGATTGTCCCAAACGCAATCACCGAAGAGTAGGAGATATTTTGGCATATCTGCCTCCGTGGTAGCCTTGTCCGACAACATCCTCAGATAGCGACGATAAGCACCTGCATCAGGAGTTCCACTGGAAAATTCATTATAGAGTTCATCTGCAGGCACCAAGTTGACTCTCAGTCCATCATGACTCTCATGGAAAGCCTTGAGACGCTGAGCCTGACGAAGCAACTTTTGGGATGTTGGGATGATGATCACCATATCGGCAAGTGCATCTGCATGATGGTCTTGATTGGTGATATTGTGAACATATTGAGCCACAGGCAGATTGCCCGACAGACGTGGGGCTGGCTTAGGCGACTTCCATGCCATCGACACATAGTCCAAGCGAACTGGTCCACCAGCAATCGTCTTGATAACGATAGTATCATTCTTCAAATTCGACTGTATAGAATAGGTGGATGAGCTTTCGCCTCCACTATTGTAGTCGGTGCTAAAGGATATATACTGCGTACCCAACTTGCGACCATTCAGATAAACTTCAACACCGGTATTTCGCACACCTGCAGAAACGTTCACCGTCAAATTGCCATTCGCATCGCCTGTAGTATTGGAGAACACCACTCTCATGCTGTCACCCAGCGCAATAGGCGTCTTATCATAGAGGTTTCTACCTCCATGATACCATGCGTAACCATCCACCTCATGAATGGAGTGATAAAAGTCATTGGATGGATAGAAAGAAGATACAAATTCCGTAGAATCTACAGTCAAAGGAGCCTCGTCAGCCTGCGTGATGAAGTAATAACCATAGTCGGAATAAGGATTACGAGTACGGCGAGAAGAGGTACGGCTACTCCAACTTACAGGACCTTTGCCAAAAAAGAGATGATTGCCATTGACTACACACTGAGGAACTTCCTTCAGGTCGTCATTGGCGTAAATCTCAGAGGCATAAAGCGATTCATTCTGCAAGTTACCACCATAGCCATATATCTTCACCTTATTAATATTAGTGAAGCCAGCCTGTCGGATGACACTCTCTGTCAAGCGATAGACACCAGTCTCTGGCACACGAATCTTTGCCCATCTACCTGATGCCAAAACGGAATGAGCCGCATATTCATTACCTTCCTCTGAGGAAGCACGCGAAGCCAAACGGGCTTTCGCCAACGAACGGCTCACCACCTTTGCCTTGACATCCAACATAAAACTTGCCAATATCTGGTACTTGTTGTTACGGAATACCAACGGGCAGAAAGAAACCACCAAGGTTCCTTTCTTACGACAAACAGAAATGTTCGTGTTCACAGCCACTTGCGAAGGCAAGGCTGCACCAGAGAGGCGATTATAGTTGGCGATGTCGGCTACGGTCATATCCACATATTCGGCATATTTGACCGTTGCCGTATAAATAGAGTCTTGATAATCATCTGACAAAGGTTTGGAATACACAAAACGTGGTAATACAGAATCTATCTTGACCTCCTCAGCGGTCAAGTTAAAGAATTGTTGTGCCTCCAAAGGCATAGCCAGCAGTAGGAACAACGCCGCCACACAATATCTCCAAACCTTCGTTTTCATAAATTGCTTAATTACTTACACATAAAGTCAAGAACCTTTCGGTCCTCCAAATATCCTTCCAGGTGGTCGTCAATCTGCACAGGTCCACAACCTGTAGGACAACCCGTATAGAGCAAGTCTCCCGTCTTCAATGTAAAATATTGGCTGATGTAAGAGATGATTTCATCCACCTTATAGAGCATGTCGCTCGAACAACCTTCTTGCACGTTCTTTCCATTGATGTCGAGACGGAAGTGAATCGCCTGAATGTCACGGAACTTCTGGATATCGACCCACTCGCCAATAGCAGCCGAGCCATCAAATCCCTTGGCAAGTTCCCAGGGTTGACCAGCCTCACGTAGTTTCTTCTGCATCTCACGAGCCGTGAAGTCGATGCCCACGGTCACCGCATCATAATAGCGAGAGGCGAAACGCTGTGGAATAGTCTTGCCCAACTTGCAGATGCGTACCACCAACTCCGTCTCATACTCGATTCTTCCGAGATGATCGGGAATGAAGAAAGGCTTGCCATTGTTGAGCAAGGCAGAATCAGCCTTGGTAAAGATGACAGGACGCTCCGGTTTAGATAACGTTCCGTGTAATGATTTATTGTGTTCGGCATAGTTCATGCCAATAGCGAAAATCTTCATATCATCAACATTTAATAAAGAATAACAAAACTATCCCAAGATAGTCATGCAAAAAGATAAAAGAAAAGGGAGTTAGAAGCAAGGCTAAGCCTCAACTCCGTAACTCCCGGATATTCTAATTTAACTATAAGTCAAATTAAGTTTTGCTGTCCTTGCAATCCTAAGATTACTCAGCAGCAAGTGTGAAGCGCTTGTAAGCAACGATCTTGAGATCCTTGCTCTGTGCAGCGAGGAACTGAGCAACAGTCTGCTTGTCACCATCACCGAACTGGAACTCCTGGTCAACGAGGCAGTTCTCCTTAAAGAACTTAGCCAAACGACCATTAGCGATATTCTGGATCATGTTAGGGTTCAAAGAAGTAGCCTTCTCCTCACCTACAGTCTTCTTGATGTTGCGAGCCTCTTCAGCCTGCTCAGGAGTCAACCAACCCTTCTTGGTGTTGCTTTCGATGTGATCTTCAGAATCAACGTGAGCTGGGTTGATACCTGCCTTCTTCAAAGCAGCGTTGACAGCCTTCTCTACGAGCTCTTCCTTAGTCTTAGCAACAGCAACCTCAAGCTCCTTCTGCTTAGTCTCCTCAGAAACAGAAGACTCATCAAGAGCTACAGGGCGCATAGCAGCTACCTGCATAGCTACCTTGTGACCAGCCTCCTCGTTGTTCTCGTTGAGCTGAACCATAGTACACAATGTGTGCTTGCCCATGTGGTCATAAACAGAGATATTATCACCCTCAAGGAAGTTGTAGCCATCAAGCTCCATCTTCTCACCAGTGATACCAGAGCGATGCTTAACAGCAGTCTCTGCATCATCACCAGAAGCGAGAACCAACTTCTTTACGTCGTCAAGGCTCTGAGCCTTAGCAGCGATAGCAGCGTCGAGGATTTCAGCAGTCATATCGATGAATTCCTTACCAGCAGCAACGAAGTCTGTTTCACACTTAACGGCAACCATTGCAGCGAAGCCATCAACACTCTTAACGAGTACACAACCGTTAGAAGTCTCACGGTCAGAACGCTTTGCAGCGATTGCAAGACCACGCTCACGAACGAGCTCGATTGCCTTCTCGATATCACCATCAGCCTCAGTCAAGGCCTTCTTGCAATCAGCAAGACCAGCACCTGTCATCTTACGAAGCTTCTGGATGTCAGCTATTGTAACAGCCATAATATTTTTTATATTAAAAAGTTAATAATAATTTCTTTATAAGCTACTAAAGCCATCGAATCCAAGTTATAGAATCAATGGCTCTAGTATATGTTTGCTTTCCTAATTACTCAGCAGCAGCCTCTTCCTTGCGAGCAGCCTTCTTCTTAGGCTGGTCCTTCTGCTCAGCAGCAGCCTTGTCGTCAGCCTTCTCAGCCTTACGCTCCTCAAGGCCCTCAGCGATAGCACCGCAAACTGCAGAGAGGATAACCTCTACAGAGTCCTTAGCGTCATCGTTAGCAGGGATGATGTAGTCGATATTCTTAGGATCAGAGTTTGTATCTACGATACCGAATACAGGGATACCAAGACGCTGTGCCTCCTTAACGGCGATGTGCTCCTTCATTACGTCGATAACGAAGAGTGCGCTAGGAAGACGGGTCAAGTCTGCGATAGAACCGAGGTTCTTCTCCAACTTAGCGCGCTGGCGGCTGATCTGAAGCAACTCACGCTTAGAGAGGTTAGAGAATGTACCATCGTTCATCAACTTATCGATGTTTGCCATTTTCTTAACAGCCTTACGGATTGTAGGGAAGTTAGTGAGCATACCACCTGGCCAACGCTCAATAACGTAAGGCATATTTACTGAAGCAGCTTTCTCAGCTACTACGTCCTTAGCTTGTTTTTTAGTAGCGACAAACAGGATTTTCTTACCTGACTTGGCGATTCCCTTGAGTACCTCAGCAGCCTCGTCGATCTTAGCTACAGTCTTGTTGAGGTCGATAATATGAATACCGTTACGCTCCATGAAGATGTAAGGAGCCATTGCTGGATTCCACTTGCGACGGAGGTGTCCGAAGTGGCAACCTGCCTGAAGTAACTGGTCAAAATTTGTTCTTGACATTGTCTTTTCTTGTTTAATTGTTGTTTACTTTCTTTTGAATTCTTGTTAGAATCAGTCGATGAGTAGTCCCCGATTATTTGGAATCTCACCGATTTAGATACTAAACTTAGTTCAGCTATATATAACCAATATATATAATAATGTATAATACTGATTAACGCTTGCTGAACTGGAAGCGACGACGAGCCTTTGGCTGACCTGGCTTCTTACGCTCTACAGCACGTGAGTCACGTGTCATGAAGCCTGCGTCCTTCAATGCCTTCTTGTCCTCAGCGTCGATCTTAACGAGTGCACGAGCGATAGCGAGGCGAAGAGCCTGGCTCTGACCGGTGAAACCACCACCGTCGAGGTTTGCCTTAATGTCATACTTACCCTCAGCCTCGAGCAACTGCAATGGCTGCTTTACTACATAGCGAAGGATTGCTGATGGGAAATATGTCTCAATATCTTTCTTGTTGATTGTGATCTTACCGGTACCCTCTGTGAGGTAAACACGAGCTACAGCGCTCTTACGGCGACCAATTGCATTAATTACTTCCATTCTACCTTAATTATTTATACTGGTTAATATCAATTGCCTTTGGCTTCTGAGCCTCATGCTTGTGCTCTGTACCATCGTAAATGAAGAGGTTGTCCATCAAAGAGCGACCGAGAGGACCCTTTGGCAACATACCCTTGATAGCGTGACGGAGGATCTTGTCCATACCATCAGGACGCTTGCGCAACTCAGCTGGAGTATTGAAGCGCTGACCACCAGGATAACCAGTGTAACGTGTGTAAACCTTATCAGTCTCCTTCTTACCAGAGAAAACAACCTTAGCGGCGTTGATAATGATTACGTTGTCACCACAATCTACATGTGGAGTGAATGTTGGCTTGTACTTTCCGCGGAGCAACTTAGCAACCTTAGAGCAGAGGCGACCTACAACCTGATCTGTTGCGTCGATTACAACCCACTCTTTCTTAGCTGTTTCCTTGTTTACGGAAATAGTCTTGAAACTTAATGTGTCCATTTTAAAATTTAAATTACTACTAAAAAACGTTTTTAATCTTTTTACTCACTATTTGGATAGGTGATTCACTAACCGCAAATCCCGGCCACAGGACGTTGCTATTAACACACGCTATCCTGGGGACTCTAAGTGTATCCCCGAAATAATCGGACTGCAAAATTACACATTTTTATTTGATTATGTGTAAGTTACGAGTTTTAACCCCAAACTTTTATGAATGTTTAACTTAGTTTACGCTTTTCTGCTCAGGATAAGCAAAAAAAACATCTTTTCACGCCACATAGCAAGGCTACTGCACATATCCTATCAGCTGCTCAGTTCTATCCGCCAAGAAAAGAGGGATGTTGAGGAAGGTATCATCCTGCTTGAGATTAAGCATGGAATATCTGATGCGCAGACGAGGAGAATACTTCTTGTTATACTCTATCAAACTGCGCCCGGTAACACTTGTTCCCGATTTCACCTCCATAGGAATCACATCCAAACCACGCTGAACGATGAATTCTACTTCCGCCGTATTTCCTGATGCCCAATAATGAGAACATTTGATGCCATTAGCCACCAGACTCTGAAGAATATAGTTCTCAGCCAAAGCACCCTTGTATTCCTTAAAGATTGGATTATCACTCAAGTATGCCTCAGGACTCAACTCTGCAAGAACTCGCAACAAGCCCACATCAAGACTGTAAATCTTGAAGATGCTTAAATCTTCATAAGATTTCAATGGTACCTGCGGAGTAGAACACAAATTTACCTTGTATATCAATCCTGCATATCCCTTTATTTTTATTGAAGTGGGGAAAATGTGTAATTTTACACATTTTTGATACCTTTTTTGTGTAATTCTCCACATTTTCCGCACTTGAATCCATAATTATGGGGCAAAAGTACTAAAAAACAAGTAACGAAACAAACTTCCTCACGTTCTTTATATTACTTTTAACCTACTTTACCATATTCACGGAACAAAGTAACTACTCAGCACCCCCAGCAGCATGAGTTGGTTAATAGGACTCGTTAATAATTTATAAACTTGATTTTGGTAACTACTCAGCACCCCATGGCATGAGTAGTTACTTGAAGTACCTCGAACCCCAAAAGTGAAACGAGGATTTCAAGTCTTCACGGTACTTGTCACCAATAGGCAATGTCACTGACGGTGATTCGCTTGCATCCCATACCACAACTAATCAAGAATACATCGGTAGGGTACAAACACTCGTTTGGTACTTTCATTTCTGTTCTCATAATATAATTTTGTTTGAGCACCTCACGATTGACGCAAAGGTACTTCAAACCATGAAAACAGGTAGCACGAAACCACCACACTGCCATATCATCCACCCAACAGGTATCAAGACACGATGAAGGGTCTATACGCCCACCTCTCATCGTGGCATATAGACCCTTGTTATTTCCCGTGAAGTGCGGGTGAATATATGTTTGCCGAGCACCTTATACTCCTGCCCAGCTTAGGAGTTTATCTAACGTCATTTATTTCCCTGTTGTTATGGGTATGTTTGATATCCACATTTTATGGATTTGAAATCATAGTCAAGAAATTTTTGGCTTTTATGGTACGTTGAATTATAATAATATTCCATGCCAGGAGTCCAACAATACCTCCCATCTCCAGTATCTTTACCACTCATGACTTTTTGGTCTTTTGACAAGACTAAATTTATGTAAGACTTAGGCCTACAGCCATCAAATATACCACCAGAATCTTTATTTCCATAGACTTTCTTAAGATTGCCTAAGACAACCTTTTGAAGCCAAGAACAATTAGCAAAAGCATATTCGCCGATTTCTTCAACATCTGGTAGAGTTATGGATTTTAGCATCGTGAAATGCTTAAAGGCAGATGAAGGTATCTTTTTACATCCCATCACTGTTAAATTTATAATTCCATTTCCAGCCTCCATCAGACCATATTGTATATTTTCAAATACATTTTCGTCAGCTTCTGAAGTTAGGATAAGATTGATGTTGGTCTTGCCGTCAGCTATTTTATTCGCAATAGCAGTCCCTATATCATCAGTGCTATTTTCTGAAATGACAGTTGCGTCCAACGCATAACTCTTACCATTTTCAGTTGTTCCTGTAAAAGCATGATTCGCTAAATATGTACCATTATATTTTATCGTAACGGTTGAATTCTTGACAAATGAACCATATAAAAACACATTGCCATTATTGTCGGAAGTTAGACTGTATTCCTTTGAATCCTCCCTGCTACCAGCAACAGGGGTAAAATATTCGGTGCCAACCGTTATAGGTTCATTTTTAATCGTCGCAATACGCAAGCGTGAATAATTGCGTGTGGCATTGTTGAAGGGCACAATTATTTCATCGGCACTATGTACATCACAATCCACTTCAATATACTCTCCTGTTCCTTCCACCGTACCATCTTTCAATGACAGTGTGTTATCTTTCCATTCATAGTTAGGAGCATACAAAGCTTTAACCGCAGGTGCTTCGTCTTCTCGCATATAAATAGGAGAATCTTTTATTTCCCATCCAGAAGAAGTCTTTGTCAAAGTGGCACGTTGCTCTCCCAATATTTTAGAAGTAAACGAGAGAAGTATTTCATCCCCATCTACCCATGAAGTTTTCCCCCCATCCTCCGTGCCTACAGTACGAGTCTGCGAGTCTCTAAATGCAGGAAAATCACCTACTACAAACTGTGTTCGGCTCTTGTCGGTCTTAACAAGAGCTCCGTCCATGTCACTTGCACATGATGTAACCATCATTGCAGTAACAGTCATCAATACATATTGAAAAAACTTACGCATAATCATATCTATTTACTTTTAAGTTCTTCTTCACTATCCCAACCAGATAAATCTTCTATACTTGTAGGAGTTAACTCCATTTTGTTCTTGCCAACTTTAAGTTCATACGTATAACATATGCCCTCTTTGAAAGAAGTATCCATATTCATTTTAACATTAAAACTTTGGTTGCCTAACTTGAATTTCAAGAAAGTATCATCAGCAGCATATGAATCAGGAATTACTATTGCTGAGAACTGGTTGTTGTCGTGCTTACAAGCCGTTATCCAATCAGAATTTGGATTGCCCCCAGGCTGATTCATGGTAATTTCTTTCTTTCCTTGGTCAATCTTAAAAGTCACCTTAGTGCTTTTGGGGTACACTTGTAGTTCCTCTATATCCAAATTGGGATAATCTGCAGTACCAACATGATATGTTATTGTAACCAGCGACATACGATGTCTCATGGGAATCTCTATAAACCAATCTGGGGTCTGACACAAATAGCCATTAATTAGGGTCTGCTGAATTAATTTCGAGTCACAGACAGAGGGTAGCAGACGTAGACCCTCATAGTGACGATAATGATGAAAAAACGCCAGATTTCGGT
>ERZ780095.447-NODE-447-length-12582-cov-6.58689_pt1 | contig 12582 bp, 11 predicted proteins | sample MGYA00511574_ERZ780095 | MGnify/ENA primary metagenome ERZ780095 (study PRJEB29588, sample SAMEA2153837) | human gut metagenome | biome: human gut; feature: human-associated habitat; material: faeces | place: Denmark | collected 2008/2010 ...
TTTTTTATCTAATATTAAACATACTATTAGTTCACTTTCAAATTACTATTTATCTGTCATTCTATATATAATTGTACCATAATTTCAACATATTTTGAAACTAAATTTAAACATCCAAGATTTATCCAACATTTCCAGTATATATCCAACAGTTGGAAGTAAAATAAAACCTCGCAAACCTTTTAATTAATTGATTTAAATAAAAAGTATGGTAGAATTCTTCCATATTTTTAACACAATTTTGCAAGTGCAAAATAAGAAATGATAGCACAACTATTCCTATATTTATATAGAATGAATTAGGGCAGTGCTATCATTCCCTTTATCCTGCTTAATAATTATTAGTAATTTTTTATTAAATTTTAGTATTTTCATGGTATACTTATATTAGTTAGTAGTTTATTACTACCTATAATTTAGATAATTAGAGGTTGTCCGACTTCAACCTTTATGGCTCCAATTGAAATCAACTTACGGACTTAAAAGTTCGTGAGTTTTTATTTTATATAAAACTTTAAAAGTTCTCTTTCTAGAAAGAAGGACTTTTTTCTTGAATTTAAAGTAATTAAAAATCTAAAACCTAATAAAGATTTAACCGACATTTTAAAAGAATTTAAATATAAGGTTAAATTAGGACAAATTAAAACTATCTTGCACACCAACTTACAAGTAATAATACCTATTGAATACCAGGTTACATATCCTGCTACTCTTACAATACTAGAATACAAAGTTAATGAATAATTACAAAAATATTGCTGAAGAAATTATCTTGAATGAATATGTTTTTATATAAATAATCTTCAAAAAGAGGAAAAAATTATCAAAATAATTTAATCCTCTTTTTATATTTTTTAGAGTGTGGGAGTAAAAGTTGTGTCCAGCCAGCACTGAATTTATACTCCCGTATAAATTCATACATGGGGATTCCCATACCCTTTGTACATAAAAATTATTAATTTATCACGTGATATTTCCAGCCATTGATTGATTCTCCTGTTCCAGTAGTATAACCCCTATTTAAATCCATACTTAATGAAAAAGTAAAGTTATTGGAAGTAGTATCAATATAATAACATCCAAATTTGTATCCATCATAATAATCATCACTTGAATTTCCATAATATCTATGTTCATTTGGAAATTCTATTTCATCATGTTTAATATCTAGTTGTCCGACATAACCATAAACCTTTACAATTTCAATATTATCATACTCTCTTAAATATTCTAATTCATTTATTATATTATATTTTAATGTTTCTATATTATTTTCACTATTATCCTTAATGTAAAATGAAATAGATAAATCTGATTCTTGTAAAATATATTCTAAAAATTGTTCTATATTTTTATCAGTAATCAATGTGTTAAATTTTGTTTGTAGAACCGCATTAATAATATTATCATTTCCGCTCCAACTACCGCCATATGATTTATTAAATTCAATGTAATCAAATTTTATTCCTGTCTTTTGATAATAGTAATTTATCAAAATATCATTTAAATCTCTTAATTGCCTATTATCAGAAATAAAACCTTTTCTATCAACAACAGTAATTAGTTCGTTATTGTTTTTGAATACAGTTATATAAGGAATATTGTATGTAGAACCATTACCCAAAATATCTGAATGTCTAGTATAATCTTGTTCACGATAATAAATACAATCACTTTCTTGAATATTTATATTATATTTATCATTTAAGAAACTAGCCATTTTATTAATTTCTTTCTTTTTAACATTATTATATGTATTTAATTCTCCTCTTTGTTGTATAACATACTTTGAATAATCAAATACACAAAGAAACAAAGTTAATAAAGTTATTAATATCAAAGGAATTGTTATTGCTTTGTTTTTAATATTTCTTTCTAATGTCTTTGGAACAATATTTTGCTTCTTATTTTTTCTAACTTCAATAATTTTAAAAATAGAATTAACAATTAATAAAAATAAATAAGCACATAATGCAAAAAAACATATTAATAAATATCCAAGACCATCCCAACATAAATATTGATTAGATAAAGCGTAGAACCCGACCAATACAACACTTATTATAGATGATATATTGATTGAAAATAATATTAGCCAGTTTCTATTATCTTTTGATTTTATAGACTTTATTAAAAAATATATATTAAATATTAATTGTAGTATAAATAAAATTATTAATAAAACATCCATTTTTTACCTCCTTTATTTTATATTTAGTATATCATAAAAATTATTTTTTTCATATATTCCCATTGAATTTTAATCATGATTCATATATAATGTTTTTAGAAAGAGAGCACTGCAGTTCGTAAGCTGTAGCTTAATCGCTCCATAAAAAAATTCATGTCAGTAATGACGTTTTTTGTGCACTAAATTACTTCTCCCATCCCAACAAAAACTAAATTTGTCGTCATTTCATAAAAATTAAATTATTAATGATTAAAATTATCGAAAAAAACAAATAACAAAAAAACAAGACCTGAATAAGACATGAAAATTAAAAAACCTACAATTTATTATTTTTTTAAAATTAATTATATCTTCTTTTATAAAACTCCATCTAACACAAACAATATATCTATCTTTATCATTTTTAGAATCACCATTAATGTTACGCTTTTTTGGACCAATTGTCATACAAGCAACATGTGGGGATGTAAAATCCAAACATCTCTTAGATAATATTAAATCATATAAATCATATTTCTTTATCCAAACATAATCATTAACTGTTCCACAAATCAAAACATCAATATCATAATCAGAATTCCTGCCTCGTACAATAAATCTATCAATCATATCAACTATCAATCTTGTTTTATTTATTTCATTATTGAACATATCCAAATCATTTTGATGAAATAACTTATATTCTTCTGAACTTAATCGTTTCAAAAAATCAATATTTCCTTCTCCATCCCTCGCATAACCATAATGATAATTCATATATTTATCTATAACTTTATAAGGTATACCAATATTTCCTAAATATCTCTTAAATTCCTGAATTTGTTCATGATGTACCGAATTACTATTTCCACATTTTAAACTGACATTTTTTACATAATTTTTAAACTTAATAAAAACATCTGTTTTTTGTACCATTTTATTTTTCCGACACCTAATTTTTTCACTATCATCAATAGTCAAAGGAAATAAATCAGTTAAAAAATTTTTAGAATTCTCATCTAACTGAGAAAAATATTTATTATTAAAAAGTTCTACAAAGTCATACTCATTTTGATATCCATAATTCATTTTATCTCCATTTCTATTTTAGCAATTTTTTATATTTATTACTTTTATTAAAAAATATTTCTCAATTCAATATACTATCATATTAATTTAAAATAAAGAATTAAATTTAATATTACTTATAATAATAAATACAAATAAAAAACTATATTTTCCATTTTGTCGGATAAATATAATTTATTTTTTCCTTCTTTGGTGAATAACGCTTTTTAATTTTAATTCTGTTAGACTTTAAATCCGGTATTGCTTGTCTACAATATTTATCTAATTCACAAAATATATTTTGACAATCTATAAGTTGTAATGGTCTATTACCAATTCTTTTAAAATCTAAATTAAGTCTTTTAAATTCTTCATCTTGATGTTCGTACATGTATTTAATTATATCTTCATTACTCATTTTACCTTTATCAATGAAGCATTTTTTGATTCCGCGAAGTGATCCAGGTCCAACAACTGTAAATTCGTCTTCTTGCCAATTTACAACTTCACTATAATTTATATCAGTCACTAATTGATAAGCCATGAAGTTTCCAATTAATGGATAACTTTTTATAATATTAAATGCTTCTTCCATAGTCTTACATTTAACTATTTTTTCTTGTATTTTGTCTTCATTGAACATTTTATTAAGTAGTGCTAAATGATTATCGTGTTTTCTATCATAACCAAATGCCTTATTAGCACAACTTATATAAGCATCGTTATATATTTTAATACCACTAGATATAGCATTTTCTAACGCACTAGAATACTCTTTTATATTAAACGTTTTTAAAGTAATATCTTCAAAATTATTTAATAATAATTCCCAAGTAGATTCTTTATTAAATAATTTAAATAATAATATTCTAAATAACATATCTTCATTAGAATACTTTTTACCATTGTAGATAACATTTCTTAATAGATATTGACTAACTCTATCATTAACTCTATAACTATTACAAAACTTATATTCTTGTAATATTTTATCTTCAGTCCATGGAGCAGATTCTCCATTTATTTTTTTCCAAAATATATTTTGTCTTTCACAAGCAAAATACCAATATAAATCATATACCTCTTGTCTTTTCTTCATATATCTACCTCATACACTTTGGATCTCTTGAATTAATACATCTTTTTAGAGTTAAAACTTTATTATCACTTTCAGTATAATTAGCAATTATCTTTTGTCCTATACAACCACTTTTACATATAGAGTATCGTTCACAAGTAGAACAAGAATTATCAATATTAAATTTTCTAATATTGCTAAAATACTCTGAATTATACATTTCCATTAATGAGTTTTCTCTTATATTTCCACTAATACCTAATTTAGTAAAATATTTAATAGAATCACACGGATAAGCTATTCCATCAAATCCAATTATCATTATTTCATCAGCAATAATACATGGTGTATTTTCAATGCCAAGTATATTCCAAGGAGTACCTAATCTAATTTTATCTTTATCATTTGAGTTTAAATAAAGATTTTTAATTGCAAATAATTCTTCTTTTGATAAGTCCATATCAGTTGTTCCTTTGCCATGTGGAACAAACCTTAATAAACTAACTTTATCAAAATAACTTCTATTTTTAAATATTTTAATGGTTTCATTTACTACTTGTTCTAGTCTAGCAAAAGAATCTTTTGAGACAGTATAATGAAATCCTAATCTTCCATTATTATCTTCAAATAATTTATCAAAAAAATCAACCTTATCATAAACTGAAATATCAAATTCATCAGATAGTGAATCAGCAAGTGAATAAACAATCTTATTTAATCCTAAATCAATTAATTGTCTATATTTATTTAAAGTTTCATCAGTTCTGTATGCAAATGTATAAATAGTTGATTTCATTCCTAATTTTGAAGTTAATTCAACAAGTTCAGAAAGTCTATCATACATTAAAGGTTCTCCACCAGTAAAAACTATGGTTTCAGCACCCATTAACTTTGCTTCTTTAATTATTCTAGATACATCATCAAAATCCAATGCTTTTATATTACCAATACTACTAGTAGCATTACTAGAACAATGTTTACAATTTCTAGAGCATTTATTAGTTAATTCAATTTTTACTTCTTTAAGCATACTATCATCCCCTGAATGAATTTCTAAATATATTATATCATTTATTTACTCAAAATTCCAAAATTTCTTTAAATTTATTTAATATTTTAGAAAAATATGTTATTATTATTTTAGTTATTAGCTGTTTATCAACTTTTACTATTAGGAGTTTCGAATAACCTTTGTTATCGCTCCATTTAAATACGACTTACGAACTATTATAGTATCGTAAGTTTTTATATTATATAAAACTTAAAAAGTTCTCTTTTTAGAAAGGAGGACTTTTTTCATGTTTGAACTGAACCCCAAAAGTTGGACAGTTTATAAATAGTTTCTAATTGAGGATTGTAACCTGTAATTTACAGGAGACAGTCCTTTTAATTTCACTTTAATTCTATCATAATTATGATAATTAATATAGTCATCTGTAGCTATAATTAATTCATCTAGTGTTTTATATTTAACTTCTTGGTCGTAGAACATTTCAGTTTTAAGCAGTCCAAAAAAGTTTTCCATCATGCCATTATCCATACTATTTCCCTTTCTAGACATACTTTGTTTTATTCCTTTATTCTTTAATCTTTGCTGATAAGATTGGTGTTGATACTGCCATCCATGATCTGAATGAAATATTAATCCTTCTAGATTTTTACCATCAAATGCTTTATTAAGCATATCATTTATCTGCTCTAGATTTGGTGATTTAGAAGTGCTATATGATATTACTTCACCATTAAATCCATCTAATATTGGTGATAAATAACATTTTTCTCCTCGAAGATTAAATTCAGTAACATCAGCATACAATTTTTGATTAGGCTTTTCTGCATTAAAAATTTCTTTCAATTAAATTATCAGCTATCTTACCAACAGTTCCCCTATAAGAAGAATATTTTCTTTTGTTTCTTTTTAGTGGTTTTAAACCTAATTTAACCATTATTCTATAAACTTTTTTATGATTAACATTATAACCTTGATTTCTAAGTTCTAATGTAATTCTACGATAACCATATCTTTCTTTATTATTAATAAATATTTCTTTTATTTTATCTATTATTTCTTTATTTTTATCATCTTTATCTATTTTAGATAATGTATAGTAATATACTGATTTAGCTAAGCCAGATACTTGTAGAAGAATCATTAATGGATATGTTAGCCGAAGTTCACTTGCAACATTTACTTTTTCTTCTGTTGTTGATTCTTCCTTGCTTGAACAACGGATCTCAATTTTTTTGAGTATTCTAATTCCACTTTTAAGTATATGTTTTCTTTTTTCAATCTTTCATTTTCTTCTTCTATAGTTTCATTTTTCATAGTCGGACGACCTTGCTTTCGTTCAACTATATTATAACCGTTTTCTTTGTATTTTTTAAGCCAATTATTTAACATTCCTTTTGCTGCCAATCCTTCATCTATTGAAACTGATAATATTGACTCATTATCAATCAGAATTCGATTTAAAATTCTTTCTTTTTCATTAGAACTATAACTTTTATTTTCATTAGTTCTTAGAATATCAAATCCGTGCTTATCAATTAATCTAACTAGATATTCAACTCCAGATTTATTAATACCATATTTTGATTTTATAGAAGGAAAAGACATGCCATTCTTTCTATCATAATATAAATTAATTTTTTCTTCATAACTTATTTTAGTCATACAAAAACCTCGTTTCTATTTTGTCCAAGAAGCGGGGTTCATATCAAGATAAGTCATCTTTTTATCTACTTTTTCTTTTTTAATACGTGTTTATCATCACAAATATTAAATCTTTCCTCATCAATTTTAATGTAATCGACTAAAATTATTGCATTAAGAAAAGCTTCAATATCTTCTTCTATATTTTCGCCTTTTACGCCCATTTGTTCTGGCCAGTTTATAAAAATATTGTTTTCATCTATTCCTAAGATTTTCTTAATTTCATCTGTAGGCATACACTTACCGTATCCCCTTGTCCAACCACTACTAAGACCTTGCGTAGTTTCTGTAACTCTAAAAATTATTCTTCTTAAAAATGATGGATTACAGAATGCAAAATAGAATTTTTGAAGATTAATCTTTTCACCTGATGATTTTAATATTGTATCTATATATAATATTTGATTTCCTGTTTTAGAAATATCATAAAACCTCAAATCTACTCTATAACCAAGACTATCAAAGAAATCAATTAATGATAGTGTTAATAATCCATTATTGAATATTTGATTTTGAGTAGTAAACCATGGATAACTGCAATTATAATTAATTGTTATAATATTTTGTGGGTTATTATCATCATATATTTTTCTCATTGATAATGGTAAATTATTAATAGCATTAACAACATTTGGCACACTACCACATACGTAATTATGATATGTCTTCTTTTTTGCAACATATGGAAAATGCTTATCAATTTGTTTTTTCTGAACTAAAAACTTATCAAAATCTTCATACCATCCATATTCAAATAGTTTTAATGCCTCTTCAAACGATTTTGTTTTAGTCCATTCATCGTAGTCATCAGAATTTTTGTGAGATGCTAACTCTCTACTTGAAAAGGCTATTGATGTTTTTGCGTTTTTAAGGTAAGAAATTAAATCTTGTCTATTTTTAAATCTTTGTTCATAAAAATCATATCCATTATTAGAATAAACATTACTTATCATAATTATGCCTTCTTTAATACCATTTTTTTGAAACCTTCAGAATAAATAGATGGTTCTATTCCTTCGTCATCAAATCTTTGAGATATAATTTTCATATCTTCGAAATCTAATTCTTTTATTATTGTGTATAATAGGATTTGTTCTGTAGTAAATCCTGCTTCTTTTAATTTTTTTGCATAATCAATATTTCTGGTAGTTACAGTATGTCTAATTCCACAATCACTTATGATTCTTCTAAAATTCCAAAAGTATTGCAGTAGTTCATCATCTTTAATTATTGATTTTTCTATTTTAGGATCATAGTCAAAATAGATTTGAATGAATCTATCTAATGATGCCGAATCTAATTCACTTCTTCCACAGTACATTCTGTTTGCACCATTTCCCCAAGTATTAGCTGCTGCTATTATTCTAAAATTAGGATGTGCTTCAGTATATTGTCCATCTTCAAAAGCCATATAAATATTACCGTTACTTGTTGCTCCAATAGCTGAATTTAATGATAATAATGCTGATGGATGACTATTATCTATCTCATCTAAAAAGAATAATCCACCATCTTTAAATGCTTTATAAAATTGAGTTTCTTTATATTTTCCATGTGCATCAGTAAATCCTAATAATTTATATTCTTCACTAGCATTATTCGTATAATACATTGGCATACCTAATGCTTTTGCTACTTGTCCTGCACAAACTGATTTACCAGAACCAGTAGGTCCAATCAACATAACAGGTAATCCAAGTCTTATTAATTTATATATTGTTTCAAACTCTTGATGATACAATTCTTTGTCTAATGTTTTTTCTAGTGTACCATTTTGATATATTTCAATAGCTCTAGGTCTAACATCTTCAATTTCAATTCTTTTTGTTGCTTCAGCTACTATCTCGTTAACAACTCTCTTTTTAGTATTTTCCATATAGTCTGCTAATTCATATGCTTGATGCGCATAATCTCTAATTACTTCTTTTTGTTTTTCTATTATTATTTCTGTTTCTTCTGTTGCTTTTTTAATCAAATTTTCTTTTTCTTCTGCAAGTGAAGCAATTATTTCTCTACGAATATTTTCTCTAAATAAATTTATATCATCTAAATCGCTTAAAAAACATTCCATAGTTTTACTAATACTCTCAACAAAACCTTTAACTTTGCTTTTAGCAAGTATCCTACTAGTTAATGTATTTATATTAGTTTCTAAATCAACCTTTGATTCTATTTTTTTTCCAATTTCCTTAGCTTCTTGTCTAACTATTTTTTGTATTTCTTCTTGTATTACACGTTCTATGTAAATTCCTAATTCTAATTTTTCTTCTTCTGTTAAGTTTACCATTATTTTCTACCCCCTAAAACTAATACTTTAGTATTTTGTTCTTCAAATCTATTTATATATTCTTTAAAATTATTAATATAAAAGCCTGCATCAAAAGGAATTTCAAAATATTCTAGTATCATTTCAAAATTAATATGTTTAATATTTAATAAGTATTTACTTACAAACTCTAAATATACATCTTTTTGACTATTATTAAAATTTCCATATACATTTGCTAATGAAATCCCAATTGGATAACTGATTAAAGTATATAATTCGTTTCTCATTCTCTCAACTTCCATTGCAAAAGAATGATACTTATAATCATCACGGCGTTGATTCTTTACTATCTTTGCAGTTGTATTATCGAATGCAGTTTGCTTTTTTATATACTCTGGTAACAAAGTTTTAATTCTTTCTAAGCATTTAACAGCATTTTTAATATTTAGAATTTCAAATTGTTGGGCATAAACATCGAAACCAAAATCATTAATATATCTTTCTAAACACAATTTTCCAAATAATATAGATATTGTTTCATCATACATTGTATTAGAGTGCAAATGTCTCTCATTATTAACTTTTGTAAATGCTTTTATTCCGTGTCCTAATTCATGTGAAGTTGCTAATATGTCCATTCCATTTCTTATGTAAGGTACATTTACTTCAACATTTCTTGTAACTCCACCATATATTTCGCTTATACATACCGATTTCTCAACATCATAATTATCATTGAATTTTATTTTGTCTTTTAACATTTTTAGATATAATAGATATAATCTTATATCTATATCTTTTAGCATATTACCTATATATTTAATTCCAATTTCATTTGTTAAAAATTTATCGCATATAGGTAAATCAATTCTAGAAGGCAAACCATAATTAGCCACATCTGAATTGCTAAAAGTATTCATAAACTTTCTTTCTCTTTCTTGTATTACGTCCATAGCAATCCCCCATAAATCGTGTACTATAATAACATAAAAATTTTATTTTAGCAAATTTTATTATATATGATTGAGCCAAACTTATCTTATTCACAAAAACTTGCTAATAAAAATCAAAAAAATAAATTATTAAAAAAGTAAAACAATATTTATTTAGCATTGTTTTACTTTACACTTTCCTATCTCGATTGTGACTGCGTATATTCTTCTTCGTTAACAATTTCTTTATCTTCAGATGGGCCATCTTCATAATCTAAAATTTCGTCCTTATTATATAAGTTTACAATATCGTAAAATTTTTCTCGAACATAATTAAATCCTTCTGGAAGTTCATCAAGACTATCAACTGGTTCACTTTTTACTAATTCGTATTTACCTTTTTCATTTTTTATTATTTCATAACCATAATAAACATAATGACAAACTCTTTCCTCGCCAGTCAACCCATAATGATTTGAATCTTTTGTCCAAGAATAACCAGTAGTCGGAACAGCCCAATAAAAATATTCAATATCATCTCCAATATATCGTGGCACACGATGCATTTTTGAATATATATAACTATATCTATATTCTGTATAATCTTCTTGATCAGCCACAATATCAGCTATGACACTTTTATTTGATTCAATTTCAAACAAATTATTTTTATTAATAAATTTTAACAATTCTTCTTCTTCACGATTAATAAGCACATAATCATCGGTTCTAAGTAATCCTGCCGTATAACTTTTTTCACTATTAATATATCTTCCCATTAGATCACCATTAATATAATAATGAGCATGGTTACCTTTTACATCACAAGGAAATGTTTTAGAGCACCCACTGAAAGATAAAAGATTAACAACTATTAAGCCTCCAACAAGTAGTTTTTGCAATGTTTTTTTGCCTTTTTTATCATTTAAATTACCGTCAATAAAACTATGACTCGAATCAAAATTAACCATTATATCCCACCATCATTTCATTTATAATATTTTTTTCACGTTCAGTTAAATCACTAATTAATTTAGTTTTTGTCCCATCAAATTGGTATTTTGCTCCATATATAATTCCATCTAATTTATAAATTACATATTCTCCTAAACCTTGAATTTCAAATTTCATAACTAACTCTACGTTTTTTCTAAAACCATCGGTTGTAGTAATTGTTATATAATCATCATTATTTATTTGCATTAACCATATACCTCCTAATTGCAATATATTATATTATACCAACTACTTTTAGTCAAGTTTTATACCCCATTAATATTATTTTTTAAGAACTCTTTTACAACCTCTATTTTGTAAACTATGATACGCAAGTTTATTTAAACTACCACTCATAATGTTATTATTTAAAAGGTATTTTAATTCTTCTTCACTAAAAAGACCATACGCTAAATTTTCATTCGGATTTACATCAAATGCTTTAACACAGTTTTTCATTCGTACAATACAGCAAACCGAGTTATCTATACCTACAGAATAATATGAATTATCAAGTAGTGTTACATTATCTGAAACATATCCAGTTTCCTCTTTTAACTCTCTTTTAGCAGCTTCAATAACATCTTCTCCATCCTCAATATAACCCGAAGGAAACTCTGCTATTATTTTATCATTAATTCTAGTTTGAAATGTCAATATGTAATTGCCGTTACTATCTGTAGCAACTATTATAACTGAATCTTTACCACCATTTTTAACTATTTTTTCTCTTGTGATAGTTTTATTATTAGGAAGGCTATAAACCTCTTTTATAAGATTAATAAAATCACCACTATATAATATTTCCTCTTTAGTAAGTTTTCCTTTAACCTTTTCATAAATATTAGTTATTTTTTCTAACAACATTTTTTCTTTGTACTCTGGGCTTCTTAAATAATTTAACTCATTTACTCTAATCATTGTACTATTAGCACAGTCCTCTAAAGTTTTATTATTTTCATTTAATAATTCTTCCCTAAAAATAGTTCTTACTTCAAGTTCATCAACGCGTGGAGTAACCCTCATAATAATTTTGCCTTTTTCAAAATTTTCCATTTTCTTTATAGAAATTTCTTTTTTATCTCCATAAACAAAGTCTATATAAATCCCTGTTGAATAATCAAATAAATTCCAATCACTAGGCAATAAACATTCGTCAGAGTGATCATCATAATATAAAAATATATAAATTGGTTTTTCAAAAAGCTCTTGCTTATTAAATAAATAATCAAAATCTGAATAACGATATTTAGTATAATTTCCATTAATAATATCCTTAACTGTTAATATGTAACTATTATTTTCTAAATTAATATTATATCTTCTTAAAATTAAATATCTATGTCTATTAAATAT
>ERZ780095.460-NODE-460-length-12210-cov-7.70374_pt1 | contig 12210 bp, 10 predicted proteins | sample MGYA00511574_ERZ780095 | MGnify/ENA primary metagenome ERZ780095 (study PRJEB29588, sample SAMEA2153837) | human gut metagenome | biome: human gut; feature: human-associated habitat; material: faeces | place: Denmark | collected 2008/2010 ...
CCGATTTTTGCTCCGTAGAAGAACGATAGGTAGATGTTCTTCAGAATCTGTTTCTGATTTTGTGGGATGATCTTGGATACTCCCACCATAGAGAAGATAATCTTCTTGTCGTCAACTGTTGCCATATAATATATTTATAATTTATAATTTCTGCAAAGATACATGATTTCTCAGAGAATGCTACATTATTTTTTAGAAAAAAAAGTCAAAAGATGAAAATAATATGGAAGTAGATGGCGGATTTCGTGGAAAAGTCGTATTTTTGCACACATCATATTTCATCTAAAAGAAAGGAAATCATTATGGATGCAACTTATACAGAACTCACCATTCGCCTCTCGCTCGCCCTCATCCTGGGTGGTTCGATAGGCATCGAACGAGAATATCGTGCCAAGGAGGCGGGATTCCGTACCCACTTCCTCGTAGCCCTGGGCAGTGCCCTCTTCTGCTTGGTATCGCAATATGGATTCGGCATCGACCTCAAGGACTCCTCACGTGTGGCAGCCCAAGTGGTGTCGGGCATCGGATTCCTGGGAGCAGGTACCATCATCTTTCAGAAGAACGTGGTGAGAGGACTCACCACTGCCGCTGGTCTTTGGGTGACGGCGGCGATAGGCTTGGCATGTGGTACGGGCATGTATGTGGCGGCGGCTGTCACCACGGTGATGGTACTGTTGGGCTTGGAGGTGCTTAACGCCTTCATCCCTCAACTCGGCACCACGACCATCGAGTTGAGTTTCTCGGCTTCCTCACGTGATAGCGTGAAGGAACTCATCAAGCGCATCAAGCAAGACGGCATGGAGGTGCATTCCTACGAGTTGAAAGACCGACGCACCTCCAAGGAGGAGTTCCTGGAGGCTAACATCGAAATCAAGGCGAAACGTGGCAACTACACGTTGAAGATTCTCGACTATATGAATGAGTTCTCGGATGTCACGATTTCGACGATAGAGTAAAAGGCAATGAGGCTATAAATGAAAAATCCTCTCTCTCTGAATCATTTCAGAAAGGGAGGATTTTTTGTTTAGAACAAGTATTGCACGGTTGCCATACCTGCAGAATAGTGACTGGAGCAGATGTCGTGCCATTCCAAAGCGACATTCCAATGGGCACCCCACTGCTTGGTGAGCTGACCGGAGAGATAGACGTCCTCGCCTCGGCTCAGTTTGGCGCGACCGGTGGCGAAGATGCTCTGCACATTGAGTTTCATCTGCCATGGCAAGGTGAGGCGAGGGTTGAGGTGGAAGGTGGCGAAGTCGTTGCCATCGCCCTCGCAGAGATAGAGGTTGGCACCTGCCGAGAGGGCGAGGATGCCTGTGCGATAGAACATGGCGGCATTCAGTCGGCAGCGATTCTGCTCGTTCTCTATCATCTGATAGTAGGCGGCGAGCGAGAAGTTGAGATTGCGCAGGCTGTAGTTGTAGCCCAACTTGGTCTCGTCGATGTATCGTGCTACCAAACCCTGCTTGATGTCGAGCCAGTCTTCATACGACAGGTCTTGGTCGATGGCGAAGGATGGGTTGATGAACTTGCGGTGATAGGCAGTCTGGGCTTGCGAATGCTTGCCAAGGGTGGAGATGGCGCTCACCTCGATATTGTTGCGTGTGTCATTGCGCACCCATTTCTCGTCAGTGCTGGTTCTATCAGTGCTCTTGGCTCCTGGAGTGCTATAGTGATAGAACACCACACGGTCGCCCACGGTGAATCGCCAACTGCCCACTACGTAGTTGAACTGGAGGTAAAGGTCGTTGTTGGAACTGGTGTATCGAGTGCGTAAATAGTCGCTCGTGTTGCCTTGTCCGATGTTTCTCTTGAAATGATTGTAGGAGAAGTCGCCTTCCCATCCCGCCATCATGTCGAGCCTCTTGGTGAGTGGGGTGTTGAGTTCCACGATGAAGATGGTGGCATCGCTTCGAGTTTGGGTCAGTGGCTCGTCACCATTCATATAGGTGGTGTAAGGGGTGTTGCCATATTGATAGTTGGCTACGAGTAGGAGCTCCGTGCCTTGGTCATTGAAAGTATGGAAATATAGGGCACGTGCCATAAGTTTCTCGTTTTGCACTTTCTCCTTGCCGCTGGCATCATACGATCTCGTGTTCTGATATTGTTGGGAGACGTAGGTCTGGAGGCGGTCCTTGGGCGAGAAATAGTTGGTCATGTGGGCGAAGAGATGCTGCTTCTGCGTGATGGCATCATCGAAGTCTTGATAGGAATACGAGGTGATGGCGATGACATCGGTCTTGGCGGCGTTGTCTCTCACCACGGCATGAGCATCGGCGAGATGGTCGGTTCCAGCCTCCACGCCAGCCAGTCCGTAGAGTCCCTTCTTGTCCTTGGCGAGGGTGATGTCGATGACACGTCCCAAGCCCACGGTACCCTTGGCGACGGCGGTGTTGTCACAGATTTGGATCTTGCTGATTTGTCTGGCTTTCAGTTGTCTGCACACGATGCGCATGTCGCCATTGATGGCTACGTTGTCGATTCTCACGTTGTAGCCCGACAGCATGTCGTCGAATCCGTTTTGCATCAAGTCGGGATATATCGCCAGAATGTCGCCCAGCGTCTCGTCTCCCTTGAGCTCGAGGCGTTGAGGATAAATCAGGGTGCGGTCGGCTCTCATCTCCATCGCTCTCTCTTGTGCCAGTGCTTGCGAACTGCATGCCAGCATCATGGCTACCAAAATGTGTTGTATCTTCATATTGATTTCTCCATTTAGGGTGTATGCTTATTAGAATCGTGTGCAAATATACGACAAAAAGTTGAGATAATCGTAGGATAGCTAAAGATATTTAAATAAAACCGCTTTTCTTTGCCGATGTGCCGAAAATCGCTATTTTTGCAGTATGATGATAGATCGCTGTTACATAGAAATCACAAATACTTGTAATCTGGACTGCCATTTCTGTCCGAAGCATCATCGGAAGAGACGGCAGTTGAGTGAGGAGGAGTTCGACCTTCTCACCGACCGCGTGCGTGGCAAGGTATGCTTCTTGTATTTCCATCTGATGGGCGAGCCGCTGCTGCATCCCCTTCTGCCTCAGTTTGTTACGATGGCGAGGGAGAAGGGATTCAAGACTGTGCTGACTTCGAATGGCACGCTCTTGCATCGGGCGATGGCGCTGCTCGACACACTTCCGTACAAAATTCAGTTGTCGCTCCATTCGCATGAGAGCAATGCCAGGGGCGAACTGTCGGAGTATATGGACCAGGTGATGCGCTTCTCCACTCAGGCTGCCGGGAAGGGAACCTGCATGGTGCTGCGGTTGTGGAACCAAGGTGGGATGGACCGAGAGAACGAGGAGGTGATGCGCCTCATCGAAAAGTACGTGCCCAAGCCTTGGAAGGAACGCCCCGATGGCTTCCGGCTATGCGACAATCTGTACTTGGAGTTCGACCGGAAGTTCGAATGGCCTGGTGGGGGAGGAAAAGCAGCTTCTGATGATTCGGATGGGAAGCAGGAGGAATCGGATGACAAGCTAGAGGCTTCGCCAAGCAAGTCGAAGCAGGAGTATTTCTGCAAGGCGCTGATTAAGCAAATCGGTGTGTTGTCGGATGGCAGTCTCGTCCCTTGTTGTCTCGACCATGATGGCGATGTCATCCTCGGCAATCTCTTTCATCAGTCGTTGGAGGAGATTCTCGCCTCGCCTCGTGCCCAAGCCTTGGTGGAGGGATTCCGACATCACGCAGCCACCGAGCCTCTCTGCCAGAGCTGTGAGTCGGCATTGGTCAACAAGAGCTTTAGGGGGAAGAAGAGGAAATGAAAACTACCTGTATGGTTAGAATCCAAAGGGGAGTGTGAAGGCTGTCATAGATGTGCAGTCTCACTGTTTCAAGCGAGCAGCCTCACTGTCTTAGGTGAACAGCCTATGCCATCTACTAAGGCGGATGCTGCTGGATTCCCAATTGTACTTTTCTATCTCACATCTCACGATAGCCTACCATATAAGTAGCACAATGAATATCCGTGTATCTAAGAGAGGATTGTAAGAATATACGTAAGTTATTCGTGAATAACACAAATATTGCTTTGCTATTTTTTAGTTAAAAGCTAAAAGCAAATCAAAAAACTTGAAAATAAAGAAGGAGAATGTATTCTTTTTGACTAAAAAATGAAGAAAATACGAATAGAATGTTAACTCTTATCATTTTGTACATATGATTTTGAGGAAAATAAAATATCAATGCAATATAAAAGTCGTACTTTTGCAGCACAGAAAATCAGTTTTAGTGATAGAGCGAATATCAACAGAAGCCAATGAATGTGCTTACTGAAGTGCAGTAATAGTATGTAAAAAGATGATGAGTTACATGTAAAAGATGATTCAGCGTATAGTTAGTATGTTATCTGTTTACATGGGATGCGATGAAGTACAAGTCGCATCTCTTTACCTACACTCCACACAACACACCCATCAGTAAAGTTGCTCCCATATTCGTTAATATAAAAATGGTCTCAAGGGGAGTAAGAGATGCTAATTTAAGAAAAAACATGAATTTGAAAAAGAATCTTTTATTCTTATTTTTAGTGCTTGTTTGCTTTATGGGGGGGGTAAATTAGCCTTTGCTGCCACCGCTTTCCCTGTAACGAAAAATGGAATAACGTATGATTTGTATAGAACAGAAGCGTTGCACTTTCTACAGGGCTGCGTGAGTGTATGTGGATTTGTTCCAGACGAATTGGTGGATGGAGATGGCAACAAAGACAACACCAAAGTGATTATACCGGAGACTGTTACGATAGATGGTACTACTTATACAGTCAAAGGGGTTGATATAGAAGGCTCTGATGTCTATCCCACTATCACTACTATCAAGTTGTCGTCTAAGGTAGATAGGTTTAGACTTTATAATCCTTTTTATACTGTTAAATTTACAGATGAAAGTGGAAATGAAATAAAATACTATGATCATTCCAAAGGAGTTGTCAATTTGCCAAATCTTCAATATTTCGATGTAGATTCCAAGAACACTTCTCTTTCTGAATGGCACAATCAGATTCTTTTATCCAAGGATGGTTCTAAGTTGATTTGCTGTCCACCTGCAGCAAAGTTTACTAACGTTGTTTTTAAAGGAATCAAGAGTTTTGGTCCTTATGCTTTCTTTGGTTGCGGACTTACAAAATTAGTTATACCTGCAAGTCTCGAAACCATCGACGAGACTGCCTTCTGTGGCTTTTCTGGTCTTACAGAGTTCCTCAATGCTGATTACTATAAACCAGGATCAGCAACGATCAACGAAAAGTTTGTTGCAAAAGACGGCCTTTTGTTTGAAATGCGCAAAGATGATGCCGACAAATATACGAAGTACAAATCCCTTCTGTGTTTCCCTGATAATAAAAATACTGGTAGCAAATTGACTTATAGTCTTGATGGTGGAGGAAGCTTGCTCAATATAGCACCTTATGCCTTTGATGATGTTAAAGGAACACAGAAATTGAATATTAGTAATTGCGCTGGTTTTGGTATCTCTATTAATAAGTATGCTTTTCAGAATAGTTCCATCAGTTTTGTTGATCTCGGCTCTACCTTTGTTAACAGAATTGGTTCTTATGCGTTTGCCAACACTGGTTTGGTGAGATTAGATTTAGGCACACATAAATATAATGGAGGAAAGCAATGTAATATAGAAGGAAATGCCTTTTATAATTCAAGTATTAAGCAGATAGTCTGGCCTACCAATAATCCTCATGAGTATATGTCGATCAGGCTTGAAGACTATGCCATGGCAAATTGTCCCTCTTTGTTACATGTATATTTCCCTAAATACACTTCCAATCCAGGAGCAGTATTGACTCCTTTAGGCAAATATGCTTTTTACAATTGTCCTTCTTTAGAGGAAGTTAGCTTTATTGGAGCAACACCAAGTGCTGGAAATTATGGTGTTCTGCCAGAGGGGCTGTTTAAGGACTGTAAAGGTCTGAAAAATGTAAAATTTGATGATAACAAGATTACTGAGATAGGTGATTTCGCTTTTTCTAATTGTAATCTACAGGGTTGGGTATTTAATAAACAATCGGCAAGTCTGAAAAAAATCGGCAAGTATGCTTTTGCTCCAACTGATGGCGGAATTTCTAATAATTTTAATACCACTTTCACCCTTGCGGGGTTCTCTGCTTTGACAACCATCGGTGATGGTGCTTTTATGTGGTGTAAAATATCCACCAGCGATATAAATTTTTACACAGCAACAGGTGGAAGTGCATCCGTTTTGAAGACAATAGGTGCCTTTGCCTTTAATGGTAATACGTTTAAGACTATCACCATCCCAGAAGGTGTAACAGAAATAGGTAAATTTGCGTTCCAAGGCAATCATACGCTCGAGACAATTAATTTGCCCAAAACCTTAGTGAAATTCGAATGGGCTGACGAACGACATCCGCAGAATTTCAGAGCCTATGGTAATAACTATGAGGAATACTTTTTTCGTTTTGGTTGCCGTAATTTGTCTCGTATTGTTCTCCGTAATGGTGCCAATTACGAAGCTTCCGATCACGGCTTATTGTACGACAAGCGAACCATGGAACTGATACATTGTCCCGAGAATTATAAGAATACGACAAAAGTGGGTTACCAAGATATGAATGTCAAAGGCTTGGTGGTAGAGAATGAAGTGAAGGGCATTAAGAGCCTTGGCCCTTACTGCTTTGATAATTCTTTGATGGAGATCGTGGTGCTTCCCACAACACTTCAGAAGATTGGTGCAGGTGCCTTCCGACATGCAGCAGTTAAAAGTCTCACCATCCCCGCCAAAGTAACCTCTGTGGGCTCTTTTCTCTTAGGTGGAGGTAGTACAACTGCCGCCAACATAGATTTGTTTATGATGCCACTCAAGGCTCCAACCATCACCTCTGTTCCGAATAATGCTGGTGAATTAAATTATTTGGGAATATCTTGCAATCTTTATGTCAAGAAGACTTCTTACGAAAAAAACTATTACGGAGAAGATTGGACCAAAGATATGAAGTATTATGGCTATAAGATTCCTATTCCAATAACTGAAAAGAATCGATTCTTTTCTATTTGTCGAGACTTTGATGCTGAATTTGGAGGAACAAATCTTGGAGCCTTTATTATCAAAGAATATAATAAGGGAAATCCAAATAGTGTAAAGGGCACATCTTTAGACTGTTATGTTCCCTCACGTATCGGAAAAAAACAAGATAAATATGTAGGAGCAATCGTGCAATTATATAAGGTAAAGGGTGACAAGACTTATGTCGAGGATGGCAATTGGTATCGCATAGGAGAAAGAGATTTCTCATATAAAACTCAGGAGAAAAAAGCAGATATCTTAGGCTCTGAAGGTGAGAAAAACTGGCTCGTAGGCTGTCCTATACCTACTTATGTCAATAAAGTCGAAACCAAATATGCCTTGAAGTATAAAAAAGAGTTGGGCGTAAGCCGTTTTGCTCAGTATATTTCTAATGGTGTTGTTCCTATGAACAAGGCTTATCTCGACTTGGCCAAACATCCTTATGGTGGTAGTTCAGCAGCCAAGGAACTCAGTTTGGTCTTCGAAGAAGAGAGCGAAACCACAGGCATTGAGGATAGCCCCATCGTAGATGTTGATGCTCAGCAGAATGTAGATCGTTCCCCTTACTACACCCTGAATGGTACCAAGGTAGACCGTCCTACAGCCAAGGGTATTTACATCCACAATGGCAAGAAGATCGTTATAAGATAATCGTTCATTCTTGGTTATTCAACAGTATTATAATAAAGATATTTTAAAGAACCTATTGATGAAAAAGAAATACGTAAAGCCTACTACCAAGGTAGTGGGTATAGACACAGAAAAATCCTTGTTGTTAGGAATCTCAGGCACAACAACTCCTGAAAAAACAGAAGCAAAGCCTTTCGAATTTGGTGAAGACGACGAAAAGTCTTTTGATCAGTTTTCAGAGTCTTGGGATGCTTGGAACTAATCTTTCTGTTTCATGTAATTTAGCATCTTTACTTGAAGAATCTTTTCAGGATTAGTAATCGAATCCTTATGGTATGGCGATACCATCCATCTATAATCACAGCGATCATCTATCATGATGGTCGCTGTTTTTTTGTACGCTCGGCATGAACCTCATATTGATTATGTTTATACAAATGCGAAGATAATTAAAATATACGAATGTTGTTCTTGGGAGACTCTTTTTTTATGAAATGTTAGGAATAGAAAGCCTTAATTGCCCTTCCAAGTTCCGCCTTTGCCACCTCCGCAATTTTCTTAGCCTCCACATAGCAATCATCTATCTCTTCGTATGTGTAGGCATTTCTTGCTTCAGTGATACTTTCTGTTGCAACCTCTTCGAGCATGTCGAAGACGATTTGCTCATTATTCTTCTCTTTCATATCTATTCTATTTCTTTTGTTCGAGAACAACCCAAGTACCAGCATTGTCTTTTCCTTCATGTCTGATAATGCCAGCTTTTTGCATTGCCGATAAGTCTCGTTCGATTGTTCTGGAAGTCACCGACAAAGTCTCCGACATTTGTTTGGCGGTAACTGTAGGGTTTGAACTAATTATATTTTTTATAATAGTTTGGCGTTCAGATAGTTTGAACTCCGACACGTCTCCGACATTTCTTCCGATATTTTCTCCGACATTACCGCCACTTTCTCGTTCTTGTATGATTTCATCCACCGTCTTACGTTGTATTACCGCCATCACGCCACCACATTCTTCTTCTATCGTTGGCAATGGGAGCTTGGCTTTTTCGAACTCTTCGGCAATCTTCTTGAATCCACGTCCCCATGATTCCACAAAGCCAGCTTTGTAGAATGCGTTGGCGATGTTATGGTTTCTAGGGAAGGAAGAGTGCTTTTGCAACAGCTTGGCTGGTGTCAGCTCTTTTGGCAATAGGCCATAGTTCCACAATTCGATGCTTTTGTCATAGATGCGCATCTGAATGGCAGGACCAGTATAATCCTTGTGTGAGATGGCATTATATATCAGTTCACGTAGGGCTTTATCTGGAACCTCTAATTGCTCTATTCGCTGCAATCCTTCGTAGTGAATAGGAGAGAGGAGATACTTGGTGCGCAGCGTCTTCATCACTCGGCTTGCCATTTGAATGAGATTACCATCAATCACGTCTTGGATAATCAGGTCGCTTTCGTCTGTATGAAAACGGCCGATCTTGAACATGGCTGCTGGGAAGAACTGGCGAACATCCTTGCCGAAAAGCAGAATGGCGGCATTCTTCAACTCGTCATCTTTGGTATATAAACCGAGATTGCGCAGCACATGCTCGGTCGAGGCATTGGCTTCTTCCTCGTCCATACGACCTGCCTTGATGCTTCGTTGCAAGAAATAGTCGATGGCATTGCGGTCTATGTCATCTAAGGTTGCGCCATACACCGGGATGTCGTCCCATGAATGTCCCATCTTCTCCATGATGAATTGCTGTAGGGCAAGACCTTTCAACTCTTGCTTAGTAGAGCCACTGCGATAGTGGTAGGTACCTTTATATGCTATTGGCATATTGCTTGGAGACACAACAATCTCAATGTACTCCTTGCCACCTTCTGTAAGCAAGTTTACATCTTCTACAATGCCTAGATAGTTGACTATCTTGTTGGGTATATCTTCCATAAGCCTTTTGGCATCTGAAAGTCCGATAACTTCTTTCTTGTCATTTACACCTATGTAGATACGATCACCTTGGGCATTGGCAAAACCACATATCCATTTCAGATACTCGTCTCTCCAAGACTCCTTATATTCTATGTTCTGACTTTCACTTTGCATCTTCTTCTTCCTCCTTGTTCTTAATATGATTGATGATTGAGTCAACTCTCTTCTCTCTACCGATGGTCTCGGCGTAAGGGTAGTGGCCCAAACCTATTTCCTCTGGATTATCCTCTAGGTATTTGTCGTACCACCATCGCTTATATGGTGTATCAATGATACCATAGTCACGAGCCTCTATGATGAGGGCTTGGAGTGACAGACCATATTGCTCCTTGATGTCTATCATTTCTTCTACAGTTACTTCTTCTCGATGAGTACCGTCCATTTCTTCTATATAGGTGCTCTTGGGCATAAGGAAGAAACTGGCAAACTTGTTGCAACGCTTCTCTATGCCCAGTTCTGCATTTTCGGGGATAGTGAGGAGCAAGTGCCCCAATTCATGGGCTGCCGTGAAGCGAAGGCGTTCTACTGAATCTTTTCCTGGTCGCAAATCCATCACGATTAGTGGATGCTTCTCATCAGCCCAAGTACTCAATCCGAGCACTCCGTCGGGCAATTCTGCTGATAGAATCTTGAAGCCCTTTCTCTCCAGCAATCTCAGGATGCTAGGAATCGGACCGTCACTGCAATGCCAGTGCTTGCGAAGCATATCGGCTGCATGGAGGGCATCTTCCATCGATAAGACTGTTGTGCCTGCTATTGGATTCTCGAAACTTGTATGAAAACCTGTTTCTCGCTCCTTGGCGAGATATTGCTCCGTCCAAAAGGAGAGCTTTGCCTCGATGGTTTTTAGTTCCTCTTCATTCAGTTTATTGTTGGAGGTGGTTCGTAGCATAGGCATATCAATCTTTAGGTTGGTTCCATCAAAATACGCTTCGCTGATGTGGAGCGCTTGAGCCAAGGCTCGCAGGGCATTACGCTTGGGGTGCATAGTGCCTTTCTCATACCGAGAAATGCTCTGCTTGGTGATGATGCCACCTGTAAGCTCTGCAAGTTTTTCCATGCTGAGCTTCATCATGAGCCGAGCTTCATGTAGTCGGATCGAAAATGAGTCGTTAGCCATAATTTTCTTTAATTTGTTGACAAATATAGCATAAAAATCAATACATGTCAACTTTTAAAATGTGTTTTTAGCTTATTTTAGTACAAAATAGGCTCGTTTTGTAGATTATTAAGATAAAAACAACGGAAATAAAGATTGCTCATTTATTTTTGGGAGATTTATTTGTGTGTTTGCGTTTTTCTTTGTAATTTCGCACGGGAATCTAATATAATATTAAAATAAGGAGATAAAGATATGGGGAATTTGAAAACTTGGATGGTTTGTGGCTTGATGTTGCTGCCATCGCTCGGCAAGGCACAATCTGGCTTGGTAGGAAACTGGCAAGGACAGTTGAAGGTGGGAATGACTTCATTAAACTTAGTGTTTCATGTCAGTGGGGAAAAGGCTGTCACAATGGATAGTCCCGACCAGGGAGCATACGGTATTCCAACTGCTGTGAATTATCTTTCAGCCGATTCTGTAAATATCAAGATGGATGCTTTGAAGGCGGTGTATGCAGGAAAGTTGAAGGATGATGGCAAGTTGAATGGTGTGTTTACCCAAGGCGTTTTTCCTTTTGCGTTGGAATTAACGAAAGGGGAGTTGACCAATAAGGTAATCCAAACGATCATGGCTCGCCGTTCCGTTCGCAAGTATCTCGACAAGCCTGTGGAGCACGAGAAACTGGCGGTGATAGCCAAGTGTGGCATCCATGCGCCTAGTGCGATGAACCAGCAGACATGGGCTGTGAGGGTGGTGGAAAATCCTGACTTCATCAAGGGTACCACGGAGATATTCAAGAAGGAAAATCCTGAGCAGGTGAAGCGTGATGCCAACTTCAAGAATATGTATCGCAATGCCCCCAACATCATCGTCGTGGCTTGTCCGAAGGATGATCATTATGCCACGCTGAATGTCGGATTGATGGGAGAGAACATGATGCTTGCCGCCCAGTCACTAGGGCTTGGCACTTGTTGCCTGGGCAGTGCCGCCATGTTCCTTCAGCGCAGCGAGGCATACAAGCCATTCATCGCTCAGCTCCGTCTTCCTGAAGGCTATGAAATCAGCTACATCCTCGCTGTCGGTTATCCTGATGAGACTCCAGCGGCGAAGCTAAGGGATGACAGCAAGGTGGAATATATCAAGTAAATTTCAAGACTTCCTTCTTCCACCTGATGAAGAGCTGTCATTGGATAAGCAATGGAAGGCATTCTGCCAGTTGAAGAAACAAAAAATAGGAGATAAGCAGCAACCTCTTGCTTCTTATCTCCTATTATTATTTTATCTCTTTATCTCGCAGAAATCTGATTCATGAAACCCGATTGACTCGAATAAGAATCTGCGTTGTCGGCGAAATCTGCGAGAGAAAACCATTTATGCCTTGAAGCTCTCCAAGTCCTCTGCCTTGAAGTTCTGGATATATGCGGAATGACCGAGAACTTCCTCCTCTGCCATGCGAACATATACGTTGGCACTCTTCT
>ERZ780095.462-NODE-462-length-12181-cov-15.5801_pt1 | contig 12181 bp, 10 predicted proteins | sample MGYA00511574_ERZ780095 | MGnify/ENA primary metagenome ERZ780095 (study PRJEB29588, sample SAMEA2153837) | human gut metagenome | biome: human gut; feature: human-associated habitat; material: faeces | place: Denmark | collected 2008/2010 ...
ACTTTCATTACTATTTGTGCCGCCGGCTGAAGGCGGCGGAATGGAGATTAGTATGTGCAAAAAAGTAGGAAATACATGCGAATAATTCAAAAGTCAAAATTAAGTATGTGTAACAAGTCGGAAAATACATGCCTTAAAGCAAAAAATAATGATCCGGCATGTATGATAACCGGGAAAACACATGCGCAATAGGCTAAAACGGAAAATAGGTATGTATATTGCTTTAGAAAACACATGTATTAAATTTAAAAATAAGAATTAAGTATGTAAATGACTTTGGAGGAATACAGAAACTTTTTTGGATATTGAGAGTTGGTTGAATAGTTGTTCTAAAAAACTTTGTGGGTCTATAGAAGATAAATTTCCCTGTAGGTACTTTTTGGGACGTGTAAAAAACAAAAACGAAACAATATGGGTCTATAGCGAAAAATTCGCCTGTCAGATACTCAATTTCTTCAAAATGAGTACCTCAAAGCCGGTTTTTTCTCTATAGACCCATATTCATATTTTTATGCCTTATTTGTAGCAAATTTAGTATCTCACAACACGGTTTTTCTGCATAGACCCAAAACGCAGAACGCCCACGGTGGACGGAATGTCATGCCGCGATGTCTGTCGGAGGGTGTTGATATTTTCTTGAAAAGTGCTGATAGACAGGGCGGAGTGAACAGGAGGTTCACGACAGGCGGACGTTGCCATGGATGTCGACTGTAGGCGGCTCCGTCATGACGAGAACTACTCATCACTTTTCGTAGAAAATTCACATCCGGAGACCTTACATCGAGACATGTGTATCGCATGCTCCGGGAGTTCGTGGATTTTGCCAATGTATTTAACGAACTCTCAAGTTACCGGTCCGGGCGCAGATTTTCTAATACTTCATCCGGTACATACAGCTTCCCCCAGCCGGTTCCGAGGTCGATCTTGGGCTTGTTGGCACCGTGGAAGTCGGAGCCGCCGCTGATCTGCAGATCATATTTGGAGGCAAGTCCGCGGATCTGGCGTTCCTCGGCGGTATTGTAGGTGCTGTAAATGGCTTCGATGCCCACGAGGCCGATCTTTTTCAATTCTGCTACGAGAGTATCCAGACGATCATCGCTCATGTGATAGAGGATCGGATGTGCCAGCACCGGTACGCCGCCGGCCCCCAGGATCAGTTCCACAGCCTGAGCGGGTGTCACCTTTTCCCTCGGAACAAAGCAGGGACAGTGATCGCCTACGTAGCGGTCAAATGCTTCCTTCATGCTCTGGATATAGCCGTGGGAGAGGAGATATCTTGCAAAATGAGCTCTGGTGATAACCGCACCGGGGAATTCCGCCAGAAGTGCCTCGTAAGTAATGTCAATGTCATGCTCTCTGAGAAGCGCACACATTTTTTCATTGCGGTTCTCGCGGGAACGAATGAAATCTTCTAAATAATGGGCAAACTCCGGCTGGCGGTAATCAATGAAAAGGCCAACCATGTGGATATCTTTGCCCTGATATTCCGTGGATAGCTCGATACCGGGGATCACTTCCGGCACCTGAGAGGCGGGAGCGTCAGACGGTGAAGCAGCCTGAGTCTGTCGCAGTTCCTCCGCATACCGGATTGCCCGGTCCAGTCCGTTTACCGTATCGTGATCGGTGAGAGCGAAGGCAGTTAAGCCTTTTTGAATTGCATAATCAACTAATTCTTCCGGGGTAAAGGTACCGTCGGAACAGGTGGAATGTACATGAAGATCTACCATATTTCTATCCTTTCTGAGATTATTTTGTGGGACTGGTCCGCATTAACATACATTAGAGTAAGTTTTTGCGTATAGAGACAGTGTTTGTAAATATTACATGTATTAATGGGGATCATTAAACAAACAGAATTGGGAAAATAACAAAATGGATGTCGGCAGCACCGGCATCCATTTTATTCGTCTTAGTTCTCGTCGTCTTCGGTCTGTGCGGTGAATACAGTACGCTTTCTTGCCATTTCATCGCTTGCCAGGTACTCATCGTAGGTAGTGATCTTGTCTACCAGGCTGCCATTCGGCAGGATCTCAATGATACGGTTGGCAGTGGTCTGTACGAACTGGTGGTCATGGCAGGAGAACAGTGCCACACCGGGGAACTTGATCAGACCGTTGTTCAGCGCGGTGATGGACTCCATGTCCAGATGGTTGGTGGGCTCATCCAGGATCAGGCAGTTGGCGCCGCTGATCATCATCTTGGACAGCAGGCAGCGAACCTTCTCACCACCGGAGAGGATGCGGACCTTCTTCACACCGTCTTCGCCGGCGAACAGCATACGTCCCAGGAAACCGCGGACATAAGTGGCATCCTTTACGGGAGAGTAACCGGTCAGCCAGTCGGCGATGGTCATATCATTGTCGAACTCTGCGGTATTATCCTTCGGGAAGTAGGACTGGGAAGTAGTAACACCCCACTTGTAGGTTCCCTCATCCGGCTCGATCTCTCCGGCAAGGATCTGGAACAGTGTGGTCTTCGCCAGCTCGCAGCTTCCTACGAAAGCAACCTTATCTTCACGGCCCAGAGTAAAGGAGATGTCATCCAATACCTTTTCTCCGTTGATGGTCTTGGACAGATGCTCCACAGCCAGTACTTCGTTACCGATCTCACGCTCGGGGCGGAAGTCGATATAGGGATATTTTCTGCTGGAGGGCTTAATGTCATCCAACTCAATTTTTTCCAGGGCACGTTTTCTGGAAGTAGCCTGCTTGGATTTGGAAGCATTTGCGGAGAAACGGGAGATGAACTCCTGTAATTCCTTGATCTTTTCTTCCTTTTTCTTATTGGCTTCTTTCATCTGCTTCACCAGCAGCTGGCTGGATTCATACCAGAAGTCATAGTTACCGGCATACAACTGAATCTTGCCGTAGTCGATGTCGGCAATCTGGGTACATACCTTGTTCAGGAAATAACGGTCATGGGATACCACGATAACGGTATTCTCGAAATCGATCAGGAAGTCCTCCAGCCATGCGATCGCGTCTAAGTCCAGATGGTTGGTAGGCTCGTCGAGCAGCAGAATGTCGGGGTTACCGAACAGTGCTTTGGCTAACAGGACCTTCACCTTCAGACTGCCGTCTAAATCCTTCATGAGAGAGTAGTGGAACTCGGTGCCGATGCCCAGACCGTTTAACAGCATGGCGGCATTGGACTCTGCTTCCCAACCGTCCATCTCGGCGAATTCCGCTTCCAGTTCGCTGGCACGGATACCATCCTCGTCACTGAAATCTTCCTTGGCATAGATGGCATCCTTTTCCTTCATGATCTGGAAGAGACGCTCGTTACCCATGATAACGGTATCCATAACCACGTTGTCGTCATATTTGAAATGATCCTGCTCCAACACGGAGAGACGCTGACCGGGGGTGATGACGATATCACCTTTGGTAGTGTCCAGCTGACCGGACAGGATCTTCAAAAAGGTGGATTTACCGGCACCGTTAGCTCCGATGAGGCCGTAACAGTTGCCCTCGGTAAACTTGATGTTGACATCTTCGAATAAAGCTTTCTTACCCACACGGTAAGTTACGTTGTTTGCACTGATCATTCTTAAACCTCTTGTTATTCTTCTTATTAAATGTGTTACAAAGCCACCCTTACCATTATACATAAAAGCCCACATATTTCAAGGAAAAAGTGTGAAATCTTGACAGAGTAAAATATTTATGTAAAATGATTACTAAAAGATATGAACAAGGTTCATTGGCATAATGGAGGTTTGCATGGCAACGATTAAAGAGATTGCAGAGATCGTGGGTGTGTCGAGCGCAGCGGTCTCCAGAGTATTGAATTACGATGAAGGAATTTCCGTCAGTGAGGAAACGAGAGAGGCTATTTTTGCCACAGCGGAGAAGATTGGCTATAAGAAAAAAGTTATTTATCCGAAAATTGAAAACGTTGCACTTTTGTATTTTACAGATAATGAGGATGAATTGGAGGATGTGTTTTACCGCGGTGTCAGGGAGGAAGTTATAAAGCAGGCAAAAAAAATGAATATCCGACTGCAGATTTATGACCGCAGAGATGGCATGAGCGTGATCCCCAGAGATCTGAATGCCTTTATTGCCGTAGGCTGGCTGACCCGCAAAGAGATCAATCAATTGTATAAAATCTGCCCCAGAGGAGTGTTCATCGGCACATCACCGGATGAAAAATTGTTTGATGCGGTTAGACCCAATATGGATTCCTTCGTGACACAGATGGTAGATTATTTTGTGGAAAAGGGTCATAAAAAAATCGGATTTATTGGCGGAAGCGACCGGAATATTGATACGGGGAAGCCCTCCATGGATATCCGAGAATGGTCCTTTCGGCAAAGTGTGGCATATTATCATTGTCTGGAGGAGGAATATATCCTGATCTCGGAGAAATTCACCGTGGATGAAGGTTATCGCATGGGAAAAGAATTACTGAAAAAAAGTTCCCTGCCCACCGCATTGTGCATTGCGAGCGATACACTGGCAGTGGGAGTATTGCAGGCACTGAATGAAAAAGGGATACAGGTGCCGGAGCAGATGGCGCTTTTCAGCATCAATGATGTGAATATAGCCAAATATCTGTCTCCGCCGTTGACAACCATACATATTGATATTCCCTGCATTTGTGAGACGGCATTGGATCTGCTGCGAAACCGGGTGCTGTATGGTGGCAAAGTGACAAAGCTTATCTTTGTGAACGGGATTCCAATTTTTCGCAAGAGCTGCTAAATCAATAATAAGTCAATGAACAATAAATAGAAAAAAGTTAAAAGGGAGGTGACGGAACAGACCTCTCTTTTTGTATGCTTATTTTGTATAAAACTGACAAAAGATACCTGCCAAATTTGGCAATAGGGTAAAAAAAGAACAAGAGGCATTGACGAAAAGAGGTAATGATGCTATATTTTTTCTAAAGGTAAATAATTTACTATAATAAAAGTAAAACATTAACTTTAGAAAGATTGAAAGGAGAAAATTAATGAGAAAGAAATTTTTGGGGATTTTGTTGGCGGCAGGAGTAATCGCGGCAATGACAGGATGCGGAAGCACAAACAATGTAGACGGTGAGAAAGCAACAGCAGATGAGAATGGTAATTATCTAATTAATGGTAGCTTTGAAGAGGCTGATTTTACCGGATGGACGGTAAATAATGTGAACGATTCCACAGAGGAACTGGATATCTATGATCGTGATACTGACTGTTTCGAGGGGGTACAGTCCCTGCATTTTTATTCCGGTAGCAGTAATGTGGATTTTTCCGCAGAACAGACGGTGAACGGACTGGAGGAAGGCACTTACAAACTGACGGCACATATCCAGGGAGATGCTGCAGGGGATAAAAACGCAACGGTGTATTTCTACGCTGTGGTAAACGGGGAAGAAATCAAAGTGGACGGAGAACTGAACGGCTATGTGAACTGGTACACTGCAGAGATACCGGATTTGAAGCCTGCGGACGGAGAAATCACGGTAGGTGTACGTGTTACTACAGCACCCGGCGGATGGGGCACCATCGATGATCTCACGCTGGTGAAGGAGTGATCATGGAATTTATCAAGGGTATGGACATCTCTATGGTGAAGGAACTGGAAGTCAGCGGAGCGTCCTATTACATAAACGGAAAACAGGAGGATCTGTTTCGTATCCTGAAGGAGTGCGGAACGACCATGGTACGGCTCCGGATCTGGTCAGACCCGTTTGATGAGATGGGTAACTCCTACGGTGGCGGGGGCAATGATTTACAGACTACCATAGAAATTGCCGGAAGAACTGTGGAAAACGGAATGGACTTTATGTTAGACTTTCATTACAGCGATTTCTGGGCAGATCCCGCCAAACAGATCAAGCCGAAGGCATGGCAGAAGCTGCGGGGAGAAGCGTTGGAGACTGCAGTGTATCTGCATACCGTGAATACGCTGAAGGCACTTAAGAATCACAAGCTAATTCCGAAAATGGTGCAGGTCGGCAATGAGATTACCAAGGGTCTTCTCTGGCCGGACGGTTATGTGGAGCAGACGGAGAATATGGCAAGGCTTTTGCGGGCAGGGATCCGGGGAGTGAGGGAAGAGTGCCCCGGGGCAGGAATTGTGCTGCATTTGGATTTCGGCACCAACAATGAGCTTTACAGGCAGTGGTTCGACCGGATCGCACCGTTTGCATTGGATTATGATGTGATCGGAATGTCCTACTATCCGCACTGGAACGGCTCTCTGGAGCAACTGCAGAATAATATGAACGATATCAGTGCCCGTTACGGCAAGAATGTACTGGTGGTAGAGACTTCCATCGGCTATACTACGGATACCCTGGGATGTAAAGGAATCGTCTATTCCGAGAAGGAAGAAGAGGCTACCGGATATCCTGCCACACAGGAAGGACAGGAGCAGTTCTTAAGGGATCTGATGGCTACAGTCAGGAAGGTCAAGGAGGACAGAGGAATCGGTGTGTTTTACTGGGAACCCGCATGGCTCCCGATTCCGGATTGTACCTGGGCGAGCACGAGCGGAAGTCAGTATATGCAGGAAAAAATGGCAGCCGGCAACGCCATGGCGAATATGGCATTATTTGATGCAGCCGGCAATGCCAACAGTGCCCTGCTGCATATGAAAACAATGTAGGTGAGGAATGACTATGAAAAAAGGAATCATATCGATGTTGTGCATTGCACTGGCGGTGGGGACACTGACCGGATGCGGAAGTAAAAAAGAGGATAACAGACTGGTGATCTGGACGAATATGAACGTGGAAGTGGATACGCTCCAGAAATATGCAGATACCTGGGGAGAACAGAATGGATATGAGGTGGAGGTGATCCACCAGTCCCCGTCGGTGCAACAGTTTGCACAGGCGGTGAAAAGTGCTGAAGGACCGGATGCTGTAGTGGGTATCCCAAATGACCAGCTTGCGGATTATGTGAATGCAGGCCTGACAGCGGAAGTACCGGCAGAACTTTATAATGATGCGGATTTTTCCGAAGCTGCAGTTCAGGCATGCTATGTGGACGGCAAAAGATATGCAGCACCTCTTTCTGTGGAGACAACCGCTTTATTCTATAATACGGACATGGTAGAAAAAGTGCCTGCGACCTGGGAGGAACTGGTGGAACAGGCAGTGGAGAACGGCGGTGTGCAGTTTGATGCCACCAGTATCTATTATGATCTGGGATTTGTCAGAGCCTGCGGCGGCTATATTTTTAATTATCAGAATGGTGCTTATGATACGTCGGACATTGGCCTGGCAAATGATGGGGCAGTACAGGCGTATCATTTCCTTGATGATCTGTGCAACCGTTATGGCCTGATTACGGCAGATGTCACGGCAGATATTGCCAGAAGCAATTTCCAGAACGGAAAATGTGCGTACTATATTGGAGGCCCTTGGGATATTGACGGTTTTACTTCGGCAGAGACACCCTTTGGCATCACGGAGATGCCGACATTTCACGGTCAGGCATTCGTAACACCGGTGGGAACCCAGGTAAGCTTTGTGGGTAAGGACAGTGATAAACAGGAGCCGGCATGGAGTTTTATCAAATATCTGATTGAAAACGGTGCAAAAGATCTGTATGAAGCAGGTGACCGCATTCCTGCAAGTCTGTCCGATCAGGAACTGGAAGAGATCAGGGAGAATGCTTACGCGAAAGCATTTATCGTACAGATCAATCAGGGAGAACCGATGCCTACCGTATCCGAGATGGGTCAGCTATGGAGCATTCATGTCAATAATATCCGTTCCATGTGGTCAGGTGAGCAGACTCCAGAGGAAGCGGCGAAAAATATGGTGGCGCAACTGGAAGAAGCTGTTGAATTGATGAATTCAGGAAAGTAGTGAAGATATGAAGAAGAAAAAGAATGGTATGGCATATGCCTATCTGGCACCCACACTGATTACCATATTGTTGGTGACTTGTCTGCCAATTCTGTATACGGTTATTTTGTCTTTCACGAATTATAATATGTACCATTTGGGAGATTACACTTTTGTGGGAGCAGACAATTATCTGACAGTTTTTTCCGGGAGTATTAAAAGTGTGTTTTTCCCGGTGCTTGGGTGGACGATATGTTTTGCGATATTCAGTACGGTGGGTTCCTATGCTATGGGACTGCTGCTGGCAATTCTTCTGAACAATCCGCATATGAAGGAATCCAAAATATATCGGGCAATACTGATCGTACCGTGGGCATTGCCGTCCACAATCGCTATTCTTGCATGGCAGGGATTGCTAAATGAGCAATACGGCGGGATCAATAATCTGCTTCATGTAATCGGAATTGCATGGAACATCCCATGGCTGACGAATCCCCTTTGGGCGAGGATTGGGCTGATCATTGTCAATGTATGGCTGGGATTTCCTTATATGATGAATGTCTGTCTGGGCGGTTTGCAATCCATCTCCACGGAATATTATGAAGCGGCGGAGATTGACGGGGCATCGAAGTTTCAATGCTTTAAAAGTATTACACTTCCCATGGTGACGAAGCTTTCTATCCCGTTGGTGATCTCTTCATTTGCGGCGAATTTCAACAATTTCGGAAATATCTATATGATAACACAGGGCGGTCCTGCCAGAGTAGACAACCAGTTCGCCGGTTATACGGATATTCTGGCAAGTACGACTTACAAAATGACTACATGGTCTAACCGGTACGAGTTGTCTGCTACATTTAGTGTACTGATCTTTATTATTGTCGGAACATTTACATTGGTGAACATGCATTTGTCCGGCTCATTCAAGGAGGTGGATTAAATGCTTGGCAGAGAGAAAATGAACGGTTCGGAAATGCGTGCGCTCTGGGGAAGCCGTATTGTAATCTGGATCACCATAATACTGGTGCTGTTTCCGGTAGTGTGGATCGTAATGTCTTCTTTTTCGGCGGGCGACAGTTTTTTTCTGTCCTCTCTCTTTCCGGAAAAGTTCAGTGTGGAACACTATGTGACGCTGTTTCGGGAGACGGATTTTACTGTATGGGTATGGAATTCCCTAAAGTTTTGCGTTATTGTGGCGACGATCCAGCTTGTGATCACTTCTCTGGCGGCATATGCATTCGCAAGACTGCGTTTTATCGGGAGAAAATATGGACTCATGTCGCTGCTGGTGCTGCAGGTATTTCCCAACAGTATGGCAGTGGCAGGCTACTATATTCTGATCTATAGGTTTGGGCTGGTTGACAGCAGTCTTGCGTTAATCTTTGTGCTGGCGGGAGGCAGTGCATACAATATCTGGCTGTTAAAATCCTATATTGATGGTCTGCCGGTGGAACTGGATGAGGCAGCAATGGTAGACGGGGCGAATCAGTTTCAGGTGTTTTACAAGATTATCATTCCGCTTGCCATGCCGCAGCTTGCGGTGATCTTCCTGTTTTCTTTTATAGCAACCTACAGCGAATATGTAATCACATCGATTTTTTTGCAGACACCGGGAAAAATGACGCTGGCGTTGGGATTACAGTCCTTTATCAGTGATCAGTTTGCTGCTCACTGGACGCTGTTTTCAGCAGCAGCGGTGATTTCATCCTTGCCAATTATGATTGTTTTCATGTGTCTGCAGAGATTTATCCAGAGTGGACTGGTGGCAGGCGGTGTGAAAGGATAAGCAATATAGATTTTAAAGACATAAATTTTACATAGTAATGATTGCTAGGAGGACCTCCCTTTGATAAAATGAATTTATCAAAGGGAGGTTTTCTTATGGAGACAAAATTAAATTACAAAAGAACGTTTCTGATCGGACTGGCTTTTCTTAGCATCTGTTCCTTCTGGCAGATGTATGACAACATCATCCCCCTGATCCTGCAGAATACCTATCATCTGGGTGAGACCATGACGGGAGCGGTGATGGCACTTGACAATGTGCTGGCGATCTTTCTGTTGCCGGTGTTCGGTATGCTGTCAGATAAGGTACATACGAAGCTTGGCAGAAGAATGCCCTTTATCGTGGCAGGTACGATCCTGGCGGTAATTTTCATGATGCTGTTGCCGATGATCGACAATGCGGAAAAAGCAAGATGGAGCACCGGAGAGTCCTTCAGTAACCAGGTGATCTTCCTGGCGGTGCTGTTTTTCACCCTGGTGTCCATGGGACTGTATCGTTCCCCGGCGGTAGCACTGATGCCGGATGTAACCCCGAACCATCTGCGCAGCCGTGCCAATGCGGTGATCAACCTCATGGGAGCTGTGGGCGGTGTCTATGCTCTGATCATGATCAAGGTATTAGTGGGAAAAGGTGAGACACCAGACTATCTGCCCCTGTTCGCAAGCATCGCAGCAGTCATGGCGATCGCTGTGGGAATTCTCGTGATCACTATCCGGGAAAATAAGCTGCGGGAAGAAGTAGAGAAGGCAGAGGCGGTAAATACAGAAAAAGTAGAAGAAAAAGCGATTGCAGAGGGTGTGGAAGCTGCCGGAGAGATCGAAGCGGTAGCGGATATGGAGCAGAGTGGTGCGACCGGAAAAGTCAAGGGTATGCCAAAGGAAGTGAAGCGCAGTATGTATTTCATGCTTGCGTCCATTTTCTTATGGTTTACCGCTTATAATGCCGTGACCACAGCCTTTTCCCGCTATACGAAGGTAGTATGGAAGATGGAGGGCGGAAGCTTCGCCAACTGTCTGATGGTAGCGACGGTAGCTGCTATTCTGAGCTATATTCCCATTGGAAACATCTCTGCGAAGATTGGTCGTAAGAAGACTATCATGGGCGGTGTCCTGCTGATGGCAGCCTGCTATGGATCCGCGATTTTTGCCAGAGAATATCACCCCGTCGTCAATGTGGCATTTGCCCTGATCGGTGTGGCATGGGCCGCCATCAATGTGAATTCCTATCCGATGATCGTGGCCATGAGCAGTGGCAGTGATGTGGGAAAATTCACCGGAACCTATTATACGTTCTCCATGGCAGCGCAGATTCTGACTCCGGTACTCTCCGGATTCCTGCTGGAAAACGTGTCCTATAACACCCTGTTTCCCTATGCCCTGTTCTTCTCCCTGATGGCATTCCTTACTATGACACAGGTACGTCACGGCGATGTGAAGCCCAAGAAGAAGGAGAGCATTCTGGAGAACTTTGATGTAGATGATTGATACGGCTGATGAATGTAATAGATAATAAATCGTTAGAAAATCTTTAGAAATAGCTACTTGAAAATTACAGGGCAGTGGATTAAAGTAAGATGCAGGCAAAAGTATGCATGCCAATCAACACATAAGATAGAAGGTTAATGTAATGAATATTTTAGGAATTATAGTGCTCTGTATTTTGATCCTGGTGATTCTTTATTTCCTGATGATCATGCCCCGGATGGCACATAAGCCCGATACGGCTTGTTTTAAGGAATGGCTCTATGCTCACAGAGGTCTGCATGACAATGCCACGGAGGCTCCGGAGAACTCCATGGCAGCATTCCGCAAGGCAGTGAACGCAGGCTTCGGTATCGAACTGGATATTCAGCTGACGAAGGATAGGATTCCCGTGGTGTTCCATGATTTTACCTTAAAAAGAGTCTGCGGCGGCGAAGGAAAAATCTGTGATTACACTTATGAGGAATTGCAGCAGTTCCATCTGTGTGAGTCCACGGAGAAGATCCCGAAGTTCGAGGATGTGCTTAAGATGGTGGACGGAAAAGTACCTCTGATCGTGGAGTTCAAGATCGAGCGTACCGACCTGTCCCTGTGTCCCATTGCGGATAAGATGCTTCGGACCTACAAGGGAATGTACTGCATGGAGTCCTTTAATCCTCTGGGAGTGCGGTGGTATCGTAAGAATCATCCGGAACTGGTGCGCGGACAGCTGTCCGATGCTTTCCTGAAGGAAGGAGAGTATGTGGGAGTATTGTATTTTATCCTGCAGAATCTGTTGTTGAACTTCGTGACGAAGCCGGATTTCGTAGCATACAATCACCATTATCCCGAGATCCTGTCAAGAAAGCTTTGCAGAGGTCTGTATCATAATACCGCAGCGGCCTGGACTATCAAGAGCCAGCAGGAGCTGGATGAAGCGAGAAAGCATTTCGATATCTTTATCTTTGACAGTTTCGTGCCTAAGCTGAGAAAGTAGCAGAAAAAATCATGTATACAAAAGAAAATCTGAAACCAGAACCGCATTCGCCCTATAAATAGTTACAAAAAAGGATCAGTCCTAAGGGACTGATCCTTTCAGACTGTAGACAAAACGCTTTTGGTCAGCACTCCAGAAGCGTTTTTCTTGTTT
>ERZ780095.468-NODE-468-length-12103-cov-31.4273_pt1 | contig 12103 bp, 14 predicted proteins | sample MGYA00511574_ERZ780095 | MGnify/ENA primary metagenome ERZ780095 (study PRJEB29588, sample SAMEA2153837) | human gut metagenome | biome: human gut; feature: human-associated habitat; material: faeces | place: Denmark | collected 2008/2010 ...
AAAAGGTACACAAGGCACCCCATTTTAACATTTCCCAACAGGTTTTTAACACTTGCTAACACACTTTGGCACGGTTTTTGCTGTGTGCCACATTTACCATTATTTAACACATTTAACACACCGTTAACACACTTAAATTTTCATAAAACAAATGTTTCACGTGGAACAGTAAGATAAGATGTTTCACGTGGAACTAAGTGTAGATGTCAAAAAGATTTAAATTAAACTTTTTGTATTATTTAACAAAAATAATTTGTTTGGTTCGTGGAAAATGTGTATCTTTGCAGCATGATTTAGAAACGAAGTTAAACCCTTTAAATACAAAGATTATGGCAAAGTATAAAATTACATTGGAGTTTGAAACCGTTATATCTGTTAACGGTACACGTGTAAAGAGTGAAACAACACGTAACACCCAAATAGTTGAGGGTGTTTTTGCAGACGTTGCAAAAGTTATGTATGAGCACGAAGTAAACTGCATTAAACATAACACCTTACCAAAGTTAACAAAGGACGTATACACAAATTTTGAATCAAAAGATAGTTTGCAATATATAAACGAATTCGGGTGCTGCGTCACTCAACTTTGCAACAAATTAGGTGAAAATGCAAGTTCGTTTTTACAGTTAATTCAAACAAGTAAAAGAATTAAATAAATGTTTAACCGCCTGTAAGGTTCGACCCTTACAGGCACAAAATAAATTATATATATGGAACATTCTTATTTTAGAATCACATTAAAACAAACCGACAAAGAAACGGTTTTTATGGTACGTTCTGACAAGGTAAGCGAATTCTTTAACAACAAAATCGACTACTTACAGGGCGATTGTTCAATAACTGTTAAGGGTCGTTTTCCGACACACAAAGACAGTAGAAAGTGGTTTGTAATTTCAACTAAATAATAATGATATGAAAAGAATTAAGTATTTTACATTATCCGAGTTCATTAACTCAACAACTGCAAAACGTTTAGGTATTGATAACATGCCAACTTTTGAGGTAGTAGACAATTTAAACCGTTTAGCAGATTACTTAGACAAAATTCGTGAAAAGTTTGGTAAACCTATCTTAGTTAATAGCGGTTTTCGTTGCCCGATGTTAAATAAAGCCGTTGGTGGTGTGGCTAACAGTCAACACCTAAAGGGTTTGGCTGCTGACGTTGTTTGTGGCGATATGGAAACCTTAGAAAAGGTTATCCGAGAAACAGGCGGTTTTGACCAATTTATTAAAGAACACCGCAAAGGGTCTACGTCTTTTTGGTATCACATTTCAGTTTGTAACCGTAACGGTAAACCAAGGCAACAAGTTATAATGAATCTAGAAAAGAAATAGTTATGGATAAAACAATAGAAATTTTATTTAATACAATTAAAGTTTCAACAGAAAATTTGCAGCACATAGCAGAAGAAACAACAGGCACAAACGGTATGTTATTAAATTCTGTTATTGATGTATTAAAGGCGCAAACCTTAGTAATAAAAACTATTTCATGTAAACTTGATGAAGAAACGGCAAAGAAAAACCGTGCTTTAGATTTTATTTGTAGCAAAGGTTTAGCTTATGAATTTTCTAATAAAAAATAAAAAAACAGGCGGTAACATCTTTACCGCCTGTTTATTTATAGATAAACACCGTTTGCAAGTTGTGAAACAATTTCATTAAATTCGTCAACTAGCATAGTATTATTTGTAGATAAGTTAACGTTTTCAAACTGTGCAAACCCTGTAACGTCCCCAATACGTTTCTGTTCTGTGGTGTTATTTACAGGAACATTCAACGGCTCAAAGTACTTTACAGTAATATAAGGTTCTAACCCCATTAAAACCGTGTTGGTATCGCTCAAATCTCCAATAGTACTTACATCATCATTAGCCAACGTTTTATAAATAATTTCGCTGCTACAATTTGCCGTACCGTTATTAATAGTGATACCGTCACATGATAAATTGTAAGCACAATAACCTGTAATTAAATCTATATCATAACTCAAATTTATTTCCTTACCGATAAAATCACTATCTAAAGACACAAAACCAACAAACGGTATGAAACATTGTATACTAGCATTAAAATCGTTTCCACTATCAGAGTTAACAGGTAAAAGCACGTTTCCGAAATCTACGTGTATCTTTGAATCGTCAACACTATTTGTATTAATACTTGTATCAAAGTTAGCCAACTTTAAAGACGTTGGGGAAACATTCGGTACGTCAACGTAAACTTTGTGTAACCTGTTCACGTATCCCCCAATATCATAATATTCATATTCGTAATTTTCATTTAACTTTTTAGTGAAACGAATTTTTGAGAAATCATCTAAAGTTTTTGTGTCTACTAGATAAACATTAATACTACCATAACCTGTTACTTCTGTGTCGGGGACTGTTCCACCTAACAGGGTAAATGTTGAATCACTTATTTTTTCTTTGTCGTTTGGAAACGTAAAATTTAATGTTGCGGTTTTACCGTTGTTACTCAGAACGAAAGGGTGTTGTTCTGCTCCACCTGTTAACGGTTCCCAATTAGCAACAGGCAAATTTTCTTTGTCGAAATGAGTTTTGCCGTTTGCCGTTGCAATAACGTTAACAGTTTCGTTTTCGATGTAATAAGGTTTTAACCCTGTTACGTTGCACCCTGTCATATTATTAACAGTCGTGCAAACAAGACGGTAAGCACCCGACAAAGTAACCGTTGTACCCTGTTTTACATCAGTTAATGATATATTTATAACGTTGCCCGAATAATCGGGTACAACTGTTTTCGTTTCACCGTTAATATCGGTATACTCAACAGATACCCCTACAAACTTTGCATAATCACTATAACCTGTAACAGTAATAGAAACATTTGTACCGTCCACGGTGTGTGTTTCCTCACAATTACCTGTAATATTATTTATTATCTCGGTTCCCTTTTCGACTGTTTGACCTGTGAACGTCCACCCGATATTTAAATCAGTCATATTGTTTCCGACAATCTGACGTGCAACAGTTAAATTATCGTTATAGTCAAAACCGCCTTTTATATCATTTAATAAGGTATCTTTTACAAATTTGTAACCGTCATTCGCCTTTATGGTGAATCTAAAATGTCCATAAGTTACCCCTTTATCTACGTAAGTATCACCTGTAAATAATTGCTCTAGAGTACTGTGTGGCACATTATTTACTAAATTACCTAAAGTTACTTGTTCCCCAAGATAATCTGTGGCATAACCACTTATAGTTATATTTGCGCTATAACTGTAAGAAAACGTTTTAGTAATTGTTTCGGTGCTACCTTTAACAGTTTCAACAGTAAATGTTTTATCGTGAAAATGAGAATCGGGGTCTTGAAACAATACTGTAAAACTTTCACCGCTCCAAACATTATTTTCTTTTAGTTTAAATGTTGCGTTAACATTAAACCCTTTAGGTGTAAATGTTTTTTCAACACCTGTAAGCGAATCTTTTGCTATTTTTAAACTCATAAACTAGTTACCTTTTATAGTTACCATTATAATGTTATCTTTATCACTAAATAACCCTGTATTAGGAAAATCTAGCTTTTTCAGTTTAGGGCGCAAATCATAAGCGTTTTCACGGTTTGACGAATACTTATTTACATTCGCTCCCTTTGTTAACGTACCGATAGAATCTAAGATTTTATCTTTGTACGTCATTAAAACGTCTGTACGCAAATAAACAGTACATATATCACCGTCTTGTCTTATCTCAGACACAAAGTAATATCGGTGTAAACTTTCGATATAAACGTAATTAAACGTTACTATATTAGTTGAGCGGAAACGGATAACAGGTTCTAATATGTTTACAGTTGAATTTAAAACACCTGTGTATTCTTCGTTTTCCTGTAGTGTCTTATTAACCCTGTTAGGTTCACCGTTATAATTATAAGTTTTTATCAGCATACCACAAAAAATTTAAAAAAGGGTGCGTCCCTGTGCTATCAACTACAGGAAATGCACCCTCAACAGTTAAACAACAAAACTTAGGCAATAAAGAACACAACAAAGTTTTCGTTTGTGTCATTGAAATAGCCAGCGTCAAACTTGAAATAGTTGTTAAAGAATTCCGCTTTTGCGTTGTAGTTGGTTGTTACTCGCTTATCAAGGTTTGTCACACCTAAAGCGTCACGGTCAAACATAACACCCAACACACCGCTAACAGAAACGTTTGCACCGCTAGCACTCTTAACGTCAATCTTTGACGTGTTTTCAAAGGCATAATTTTTACCTGTTGCTTGCCAACTTGCCACGGTCTCAGCCTGTGGCAACAGAACGTTCTCACTGTTGAACGTGTCGGCATACAGATACGCTTTGGCCGCTGCTGCGAAATCAGACAACAGAACTGTGTGCAAAACGTCTTTCGGTGTGAATCGCTCCTTACCGCCAACGTTGAACAGGGTTGAAATTGTCTGCAAACGGTCTGAGTACAGTCCCATAACATAAGCGGCAAAACGGATAAAGTCGGGTGTTGTTATCGCTGCGGCTGCGGTCAAGTGGGCATCTGTCTTATCGTTGTAAAGTTTCAACAGGTTAACGCAACGAACAGTACTAGCAGTTGAATAGTCAACAGTTTCATGTGTTGACGGTACGAATCCGAAAGCGGTTTTGTCTGCGTCCAACGTCTCAGCTATCATGTTATTAATTGTTCGCATAATGAGTGCATCTGTCTTGATAGTCATTGACTTGTCAACTGCTGAGTAAATCATTGACAGGAAACCGTTCATTTGTTCTGCGCTGCTGAAACTTTCTTTTACCTGTCTTTCTGTGATAGATACAGGAACCTCAAAAGTTACCTTTGAGTTAAAGAACTTAGCTGAAACAGTCGGTTTGTGGAAAACGTCCTGTTTGTACTCTTTACCGTCCTGTAAGTTCCACGTATCATTTTCTTCTGCAACGGGCACATCAGCAGAGATTTTCTCCAATACGGAACCGAATTCCCAGGCATCCATAAGAACACTCGGAACTTTACCCGAATAAGGTCGGTTGACGAACACCACTTTACCGATATGGTTTACAAGTGATTTAACATAATTGTCTACTGCGTTTTGGTTGAACACTTCGTTACCCAAATCCACCAAACCTGTAAGGTCTTCGTGAACAAGTTCTGTATTACCCAAAACCTCACCCGATACGGTGTTAACTAAATTATAAATCTGTTTTACGTTCATTTTTATAAAAATTAAGTAATTAATAAATATCTACTGTTAACTCTTTCGCAAGTTCTGTTATCACTTGCGTTTTGAAATTAGTTTTGCGCAAACTCATTTCTTTTTGAATAATTTCACTAACAGGAACACCGCCCGACAAACTGTTCTTAACAACTGTTTTCGTACCTGTTTCTTGTCTGTTTCCTGTTGAATCTCTTTGTTGTTTTGTGTCATTACCGAAATCTCCATTATTAAACGTTACACTTGAATTTATTGAGTTGTTATTCCCTGTTTCGTCCACGGTGTTATTTACCGTTTCAGTTGTCTTTTCTGTTACAGGGCTTAACACGTCATATTCTTTATTAAACACTTGAATTTGTTTTTGCCATTCGTCAAACTTTACTGTAATAATACCTTTTACAATATCGTTTGCAGTTTCGTTTGTGACGGCATTAACTAAAGTTCTGTTTCCATATTTGAAACGAAAATCAATATCAATTATTTTCGGGTCATCTGTCCCGAATATTGAATCGTACAGAACAGGAAACAGGGGTTTAAAGATTTTTTCAAATAACCCATTTTCAGTTGTGAAAAGCTCATTAATTGTCATCTTTGTTTTCTTTTTCTTCTGTTTCTTGCGTTTCTTCTGTTTCCGTTTCCGTTTCTTCTGTTTCTTCTGTTTCTTCTGTTTCTGTTTCCGTTTCTTCTGTTTCTTGCGTTTCTTCTGTTTCGTTTTCCGTTACAGGGTCAACGTCTTCTTTTTCGGTGTGGTCGTGCCCTTGTTCTGTTGCTTTGAGTAACGACAGATAATTTTCGTGTTCGATTTTCCAACTTGACCCCAAAGTTACGGTTATTTCTGTACCGAACATTTCGTTAACACGTTTCACACCCTCAACACGTTCTTTTAACATCGAATCGACAAACGGCATTAAAGCGTCTATATTCATAGAAACTTCTTGCGTGTTCAACCGCTCACGTTTCATGTTATAGTTTGCATTCAAACCCAAATCGTTAAACATTGACGCTTTGTAATACTGCAAAAGTTCAATTAATTGACCGATTTGTTGGTTTCCCTGTGTTGGCGGTGTCTGTAAGTTTACACCTTTGAAAAAGGCATTTTCACCGATTACTGAGAAATCACCGTTCAAAATCTTTTGCAAAAACAATTCTGCACTCTGTTTGGTCTTGTCATCGCTAGCAGAGATTAACATCGTGATACGTGTCAAAATGCTAGCCAAATTAAGCGTTATTGTTGCGTCTGTGTAAAGAACACCATATTTTCCGATAATAGGCAAAAGTGAATCTGCAAACGGTGTGTTATTTATAACTACAATATCAGAACCGATTTTATATGTTTTGTTCAACTGTAACCAAGGGTTTGCAACAACATAATCTTTGCCGTAACCGTAAGCGTCACACTCTCCACCCCTTGCACCTTGTAAAGCGTACAAATTACCGTCAACTTCTGCTATTCCAACGTTACCAGTTGTTTGCAGAATCTTTTCAAGTTCAACAGGTGGGACGGTTTCGGGTGTTCCTTTATATTCAAACATTTTAGAAGTCATGCAAAGAACACGTTGCATAAATGTTAATAATGCAGAATCTTTGTCTTTAACTTCTGTTTGATACCTGTTATATAAGTTTTCTTTTTTCATTTACTTAATTAGCGTTTTAATTAATGTACAAAGTTCTGTCAACACCTTAGTGTTACTTTGTACTGTTTCGTTTAACTTGTCGGTTTCGCTTTGATGTCTTTCGTTTTGCTTTTCCATATAGTAGAAAAGTGCAACACACACCGCAACAGGAAAACCAACGTTACTTATTAATGATACTATTCCGTTTACGTCCATATAGCAAATTTTAACTTTGTTATTTCATGCTGCAAAGATAGTTCTTTTATTTGGTAAAACCAAATAAAACAGGGGAAAATTGTTTCACGTGAAACATTTTTAACCCCTGTTAATATATATTAAGTAATTATGTTGCTGCGTGCACTCGCCATTAAATAGTTACGCACAATTTCGCCTATTTCGTTATTCTGATAAAATACCTTATCGGTGGCGAAATACTTTGTTATTTGCTGCTCCACATAACTTGCGTTACTCAGTAACTTTCTTTTATAGTTCGGTTTTCCGTTCATCTGCAAAGAATAAATCAAATTATTATCCGTGTCCTTAATCGGGGTTGTTTTGTTGTGGATATATATAAAATTGTTTACCCCTGTTTTGTCCTCAACCTGTATTACGTTGCCCTGTAACGTCATTTCGTTAAACTGAATATAGAAGACAAATAAAACGTCATTCGGTTTGTATTTAACAGGCAAATGCGGATACGCTGCTAGTTCCCATTTACCGCCTGTAATCATCTGCAAATTTTCATTGTCGAAACAGAAATATTTGTTACTAGCTTTATGCTTGACAATAGTACTACAGTATTCTACTGCTACCGTTGCACCGTGCTCACCGAAACGGTAAATATCAATAGTTCCCTGTTCCATAACTCGCACCTGTTTCAACCCCATTTCGGTAAAATATGGGCAAAACTGATTAACTGTGTTACCTAACATAAAAACTTTAACATCGTTTCTTTGTCTGATAATTGTGCTCAACAGGTTCATATATAACATAAATTCGTCAGGTAAGTAATAACGTCTAGTCAAAAACTCATCGAATACAACTGTAGTTATATTCGGGTAACTGCTTGACTTTTCGTGTTCCTGTTCTGATAAACAGAAACCGAAACAGAACGGTGTGTTGTCGGGTATACGCTTTTTGGTTTCGGGGTCATAAGACGAAAGAAACCATTTACCCGAAACGTAAAACACTTCGTTAAACTTACCGTCTGTTAATTCCTGTATCACACCGTTTGCCACATGATTTGCAAACAAACTCTCGGCACGTTTTCCCCTTAAATCTTCTCGCCAACGTCTAATATAAGCCATTTGTTTTCCTGTGCGCAAATATTCTTTAATACCATACAGTAACGTTGCATAAGTTTTACCGTTTGAACGTTCACCAAAAATCACATTGTAATCTGCATTTTTTGACAAAATGCGGCTTAAACTGTAAAATTTAGGTGTTTCCACCTTTTCTTTTTTCTGTTTCATATTATTCTTTCTTTAATCTGATACCAATTAAATAATTTATATAAAGTACTGAAAGACTAAGTGTATAGCCTGTAGGTTCCAAGTGTACCCCTGTTACTGTGTCGTAACTTGAAATAACACCTGTATAGTCTTTTATCGTACCTGTCTGTTCGTAATCTATATATGTATGAATATTCTTACCTGTTGCAGTTGGCGGTATGTCTAAGTAATTAGTAAAAGCGTCAAAGATACCTTTTTCCCCAAAAGTTTCTAACATGTAGGGGATAGCAGATTTCTTGTTAACACCCGAAACTGTAATACTGTAATTATAATTTTTACCGTTAACAGTAAGGGCATTTTTTTCTTCTACCATATATCTTTTAGCACCTAAAGTCTTGAAACGTCTGTACCGTCCCTCATAGTCCCAAACACCCAAAGGTTTTGCTATTCCCTTAATCGTTACAGGTTCAACCTTTTCAAAGGGTATTTTGTGAAACTTACAGGCTGCACGTAATTTCTGTTGCGCTAAATCATTGTATAGCTTGAAATACTCTTTGTGTGCGTCACCGTTCATTATTTTAACTGAATCGGTATCACTATATATGTAATCGTCTCCACATTCTGAAATACCTGTAAACAAGTTTCGTCTAGCATAAGCCGTTACATAAATACCCCAAGGGTAAAAAAGAAACCTGTTTCTACTGTCGTTGTATTTGCTTAACATTTCTAACTGTTTTTCGCCTGTAAGGTGTTCAACGTCCCAATTTTCACCGTCACACAAAATTTCGTCACGCAAAGGGTTTGTGACGCACATACCGTAACAACTGTTTAGCATTTCTTTGTTATTCAAATATTCAATTTCTTTTCCCTTTACACCTTTTAGTTTGGTTTTCATTTCGTACAGGTGCAAAATTGATAGCACAAACTCAGTCGGCAAATATTCTTTTCTGTAACAAATCATTTTGCCTATTCGTATACGCTCCCAAGTGTAAAACTGTGAAAAGACTTTAAAGTCTATTTCTGTTATAGTCATACATATTTTACTAGCACAAACTAAACGACCGTTATTTTCAGAAACATTTTCTTTCACGAAACACTTACTTACCGATATAGGGTTTTCGTTTTCTGATTTTGCAAAAATGTTTGTTATCTCAATATCAAAGACACAACAAAATTTACTAGTCATAAACTCAAATTGTTTCATAGACTTGACAGGGACGAACACCCCTGTGCTCATCGGAAACTTTTCTGATACCATAACATAGGGGTAACTACTTGTAAAGTCGTAACTATCTACGTTTTCCATAACTTCGTCAGTATACTTTGCGTTTGCATGTGTAAAGCCACCCGAGAAAGCACGTTGCAACATTTCGAATTCTTCGATACCTGTTATATTCAAATCGTGTATCTTGTCAAAATACTTAAAGTTTGGTGTTGTCTTGCCTGTTTCGTCAGTTGTTTTAAAGCATACAGAACGACAATATTTTCGAACAAAACCTGTTTTTGTTAAAGGTAATTTCGTTATTCCCTTGTAACGTTCTATTAATTCCTGTACGTAACACATAACTACTTTTATATCGTTCAAACAGTAACCTATTTCTTTTTGGGTCAACGGTGTTTCACTGTGGCGCAATAGACTATAGTCTAAATCGCCAACTAATTTCTCACACTTGTAAGTGTGTAACTGTTCGCCTAACTTTGCCAACGAATAACCCGATAACAGGTAACTACATCTAAACTCTAAACCGTCTTTAGTTATTCCGTAAATCGGTTTACGTAAATCTATAGAGAAAACTTTTTCCCATTGTAACAATCCACGGATAAATTGAAACTCATAAGCCAAATTGTGAACGTAAATAATAATACGTCTTTTTTGGTTTAAATCTAGCAAATTTACTATCTCGGACAACATTTCTTTAAATTCGTCCCAAGTTCGACCTATTACGCAAAAACCGTTTATTCCAAATTGCCAAACATACATTAAAGAACACTTTTCCATTTTTGTGTCTTTACCGCCTAATTTTATATATCGGTCATAACTGTATGTTTCACCGTCTGCGTCCCTATAGAAAGATGTCGTTTCAATATCGAAAGACACAGGCACATTAAGGAACTTTTCGCCCTTATTATTACCTGTAAAATTCTTTTCGTTAACCGCCAAAGATAAAACCTTTGCAATATCTTTTGGGGTGTAAACTTCTGCATGTAGTTCAAAGGGTATCTTTTTCATTATAAACCGAAATCTTTAAAAGCGTCTAATATTTTTTGTACTGTTTCTTCGACTTTTTCGCCAACGTTATCAATACTATTTTGTAAGTTATCTGCTATTTTTATAGCGTCACTTTCTATTTGGTCTGATACGTCTCTTGCGTCCTGTTCAAGTCCGCCTGTAAAGTCTTTATATTGCATAAGGTATTGCTCCAAAAATTTTTGGTCTGATACGCTCGCAATCTTACCGATTAACTTTTCTTGCATTAAAGAAAACTCATCATCTGATAACTTATAAGTTTTCTTTAAATGTTTTGCGTATTCATTCGTACCTGTGGCGGTTGAGGTTGGCTGCTGCAAAAATGCTATAGCCTTTGAATATTCTATTTTTAAATCGCTCCATTCATGTTTCATTGAAAATTTAGAATACCCTTTTACATCACCTTTATTTAACGCAACAACTGCGGGAGAAACAACACCCTTTTTTTCTATATTCTGTATACGTCTGTTTGCCTGTTGAAACACTTTAGCAATTTCTTTTCTTAAACTGCTGCTGCTTTCAATAGCGTTTATGATTTCTTTCTTTACATGCGCTTTTTTCGTTGCCTTAAATGTTCGACCACTAAAGCCTATAGGATTTTTGTTTGCCATATTATTGTTAATTTAAAATGAAACAAAAACAGGGATAACAATAAAAATACTGTTACCCCTGTGAAATTATCACCCTTTACACTACACTGCGCTATTTATCTACAAAGGTAATACCATAACACTTTTTAGCATGTGAATCGTATTCATAAATCGTGTAACCTACCTTGTTAGCCTTGATAGCATCGACCGCCTCACTATCCGCCAAAATTTCACGAATTGTGTCACCTGTGAATTGTGGCAAATTTACCAAGCGTTTGTTTTCTGCGTCAATTATTACAGGTGAATCACCCAAAGGGGATTTATGAACGTACAAACCGTTTATAGGATGCACCACATCACCGCCACCGTCCTTTTTACTGTTGTAGATGTCTGTCAACTTTACAAACGGAAAATCGGTTGTATCAATACCGAAACTTGTTTTGTTGAACTTACTTGCAAAACTAAAAACTTTAACCATAACTTAAATATTTAACGTTAAACTTCTGTTGTTATCTGTGTGGTGTATTACTCTGCTGAGTTGTCGCCGTTCTGTGAATCGCCACATTCTTTCATACCGTTTGCAGCCGCAAACTCATTCAACCACTTCTTAAAGCGGTTCAACTTAATAACCGCCTTGTCGTCCTTTGCTAGTTCGTTAGAAGTCATCAAAGCGTTAACACTTGTAATACAGTTAAAAATAATCTCATCAAAATTCTTGTTCATAATTACCTTAATTTTAAATTGTTAAACTTATTGTTTCTAAAACACGGTGCAAAGATACGTCAAATTTACGAATCCACCAAATTATTTTTATTAAATAGTGTTAAAGAAATAAATTAACTGTTGTTAACACTTAGTTCCACGTGAAACATTTGTTTTATGAAAATTTAAGTGTGTTAACGGTGTGTTAAATGTGTTAAATAATGGTAAATGTGGCACACAGCAAAAACCGTGCCAAAGTGTGTTAGCAAGTGTTAAAAACCTGTTGGGAAATGTTAAAATGGGGTGCCTTGTGTACCTTTT
>ERZ780095.473-NODE-473-length-11993-cov-2.88432_pt1 | contig 11993 bp, 9 predicted proteins | sample MGYA00511574_ERZ780095 | MGnify/ENA primary metagenome ERZ780095 (study PRJEB29588, sample SAMEA2153837) | human gut metagenome | biome: human gut; feature: human-associated habitat; material: faeces | place: Denmark | collected 2008/2010 ...
CCTGCTGGGAGGCACGGATCGGTGTGCCTTTTCCGGCGGCACTGGAGGTCATTCTCATGGAGATTTCTTTTGAACTGTTGCGGGAGGCGGGGGTCCGGCTGCCGGGGGCAATGGGAAATACGATCGGAATTGTCGGAGGTCTGATTATCGGGCAGGCAGCTGTGGATGCCAACCTTGTCAGTCCGATTGTGGTGATCGTGGTTGCGTTTACCGCGCTTTGTTCCTTTTCCATTCCGAATGAAGAATTTGCTTTTTCATTCCGGATATTGAAATTTTATGTGATTGTCCTGTCCGCATGGCTTGGATTTTTCGGATTTTTGATTGCACTGCTTACGGTGTTCATCCATCTGTCGCGGCTGGAAAGCTTTGGGATTCCGTATCTCATGCCGTTTGTGGGGGCAGATGTCAATGATTATCATGATGAACGCGACAGTATCTGGCGTGCACCACTGAAAAAAATGGTGCGAAGACCCATTTATGCAAAACGTGGGGAGCGGATACGTCTGCGGAAAAAATAGGCTGAGTAAACAGTAACGGAGGAACGATATGTTTTCAAATAATAACCGGATATCAACGCGGCAGGTGTTCCGGCTGTTTGTGTTCGATTTTGTAGGGGAAAGTACGCTGATTCTGCCCTCACAGCTGGCGGCATTTGCGGGAAATGACGGTCTGGCATCCATTGTGCTGGGCGGCATTATGGGAAGCCTGTATCTGTGGTATCTTGCATATGTTTTAAAAAAGATGGAAACGGATCTGGTCACTTATATGGAACGGATTCTGCCGGCATGGATGAAAAAAATTTTTCTGGTGTTACTGCTGGTCTATTTTACCGGGATGGCAGGATACGGGGCATATATCTTTTCGGACGTGATACAAAAGGGGCTGATTGCAGGGGAGTCGTTTCCCCTGATTCTGATTCTGGTATTGCTGACGGCAGGGTATGCTGTGTGTGGCGGGATTGAAAGCCGTGCACGGGTGTATGAGATTTTGTTTGTCGTTTTGTTTGTACTTCTTGCAGTAATGCTTTTGATTGCGGCGGGGGATCTGGAGATGGAATATCTGTATGGCTTTTTTCAGGCAGATACCGGGTCGGTGATGAAAGGAAGTCTGGCAGTCTTTTTTTGTCTGATGCCATTGTTTCTGCTTGCATTTTTTCCCTCCTATGTGCAGAAAGCAAAATGGGGGAAGCTGGTGCATGCCGTGCATGCGGCAATGTGGTTTGCCATAGGTGTTCTTGCAGTTTTGTATGTGATCCTGCTGGGCAGTTTTGGAAGCCGTTCCCTGACGACCATGAAATATCCGGCAATTACGCTGATGAGCAGTATCCATCTGAGGGGAAGTTTTTTGAAGCGGCTGGATGCCTTTATGATCGCCATCTGGTTTTTTACGCTGTTTGCACTTGTGACTGTGTTTTTGTTTTATGCACAGGAACTGGTACAGAAACTGCGGAAAAAAGATACGCATAAAAAATGGTATCTCTGTGGGGTGATGGCTGCCGTTTTCGGGGTGGCAGAAATGCTCCACCAAAGCAGCCATGGGGAATGGTTCCGGGATTATCTGTTGTATATCGGAATCCCGTTGTTTTTGTTCCTGCCATTGTTTGTACTTTTGTGGGGAAAGGGGAAAAAACGGCATGAAGGGTAAAATAAAAAAATATGTTGCACTGGTATTGTCTGTGCAGCAGCTGCTTTGCGGATGCAGTGCCACAGAACTCGAAGACCGCTGTTTTCCAATGATGGCGGTTGTGGACGAAAAGGATGGACAGATTTCTTTTGGTTATGGATTTCCCAAGCTGAGCCAGAAGGATAATACGGATCTGGAAGAGGCGCGTGTGAATATCGCGCCTGTCACGGGAAAGACGATGGAAAGCTGTGTGCAGACCTATGATAGCCGGCTGGAAAAACTGGCAGACTGCAATCATATGAAAGTGCTTGTCTTCGGGGAAAATCTGATGGAGGATACCGGACGGTATGCGGATGTTCTTTCTTATCTGAAACAAACCGGACTTTTCCCAAGAAACATCTATGTATGTGTGGCGGAAGATCCATTGGCATTGTTTGAGACAGAAGAAGATCTGCCACAGGATCTGGGAAGTTATCTGGAACAGTATCTGCAGAATCAGGAATCAGCGGGATCAGGAAAACTGTTTAAGCTTGGCAGGCTGCTGGACGAGAAGGAAAACCATATCCTGCAGATTATGCTGCCATATCTGGAAACAGAAGACCATATCATCTTCTGGAAAACCATGTACCGCGTACCGGATGACAGGTTTTTGTATAAACAGGAAAAATAATGGAAATGCTCTTACTATCAGAGGAAAGAGAGTGTGGGAAAATGAAAAAGAAAAAAAGCATGTTTATCATTTTATGTATGTTAACGGTTCTTGCTGCGGGAACTGCGCACGCAACAGAAAAGGAAAGGGTGGACCCACTGCAGCCGGCAATTGCAGAAAAAATACTGCGGTTTCATGTACTGGCAAACAGTGATGCCAAGGACGACCAGAATGTGAAACTAAAGGTCCGGGATGCGGTGGGGCATATGCTTGGGCAAAAACTAAAAAAGGTAACAGACCGGGTGCAAACCGAAAAAATTGTGCAGGACCACATGGACGAAATTATAGAAACAGCGGAAAAAACGCTGCACAAAAACGGCTATACATACGGTGCCAGCGCAAGGCTTGCCAATGTGGATTTCCCTGTGAAAACGTATGGGGATTATACGTTTCCTGCAGGCAAATACCGTGCATTGCAGATTACACTGGGAAAAGGAGAAGGACATAACTGGTGGTGTGTGCTGTATCCGAATATGTGTTTTCAGGGATCGGTATATGAGGTTATGGATGAATCTTCCGGTGAGGAGCTGCGTGAAGTTTTGACACAGGAAGAATATGCAGATGTGTTTGATTCTGGAAAAATGCAGATCCGGTGGAAATTCCTTGATTATTTCCGTTAAACTGGTTATGATAATGAAGCACGCCAATGTGCGTTAAGATATCAAGGAAAAGAAGGAACTGGCTATGACAAAAGACGTATTATTGTCCATCAAGGGATTGCAGATCGGGGAAAACGAACAGAATGACACGATAGAAGTGATCTCCCCGGGAGATTATTATTTTCGGAATGGCAAGCATTTTTTTATGTACGAGGAGGTCATGGAAGGTCAGAAAGAATCGACCAGGAACATGATTAAAGTGCGTGATAATTATATGGAACTGACGAAAAAGGGTGCTGTCAACGTTCATATGATTTTTGAAAAAAATAAAAAAAATATTACATATTATAATACCCCATACGGCAGCCTGCTGGTGGGAATTGATGCCTACCGTGTGGATGTGCAGGAGAAAGAGGAAGAGATTACGGTTGAGGTGGAATATGCGCTGGAGATAAACAATGAGCATCTGGCGGACTGGCATATCCAGATTCTGGCAAATCCGAAACAGGACCCGGCATTCAAACTTGTCAGATAAACAGACGTAAGTAATGAATATGCACGAAAACAAACGAAAATGAACGAAAAAATTGTTAAATATTGTGAAAAAATGCTGAGTTGTGGTATAATGTAAAAAATGATAACAGAGGGGGAAATCATTATGAATACGGAACACAGGCAGCAGAAAATTTCTTTCTGGCATTCTATGAAAACGCAGTTTATTGCGGTAGTGATTCTTGTGGCGGCAGTGATTGTAATATTGTATACACTCATGATTATGCCTGGGGTAAAAAGCAATATCCGCAGTATCTATTCCGACTATCTGCTGGATCTTTCCATTTCGTATGGAAGGGAGATGGAAAGTGCCATGCAGGTAAATATTGATCTTTTAGATAATCCGGAAGCTGCACAGGACATTTTACAGCAGCTAGATATCGCAGGAGCCAAGACAGCTTATGCCTATCTGGTCGGATTTGACGGAACGATGCTGTATCATCCTACCGCTGAGAAAATCGGGCAGCCGGTAGAAAACGATGCTGTCAAAAAGATGCTCAAAGAGATACAGGGGGGAAGTATCCCAAAACCGGAGACTGTGCAGTATGTATTTCAGGGGGAGAAAAAATTTGCCGCATGTTATACCAGCAAAAAACAGTTTATCCTTGTAGTCACGGCGGATGATGCAGATCTTCTTGCACCGGCATTAATGCTGGAGCAAAGGGGAATCCTGATTTCAGGTGTGCTGCTGTTGCTCGGGGCTTTGGCAGCGTTTGTTTTTGCAACACGGATTACATCGTCGTTCGCGAGTTACACGTCCGTTATCAAAGATTACAGATTCCGTGAACCGGATTGCACAGCTGGATCTGCGAAACGATCAGGTACTGGAACAATGTGCCGCACATCGTGGGGAAGTTGGAAGCATTGCAAATGCCGTGCTTCGGATGAAAGAGGCTCTGACGGAAATTGTACAGAAGATACGGCAGCAGGGGGAACAGTTGTTTGATGCGTCGGAAACGTTAAACAATAACGCGGTAAAGACAGCAGGAAACGTAAATAATGTGGAGACCGCAGTAAATGAGATCGCAACCAGTGCAACCAGTCAGGCACAGGAGACACAGGGGGCAACCGAGTCCATTATTTCCATGGGTACGATGATTGAGGATTCTACAAGCCAGGTAAAATCCATGAACGAGACGGCAGATGTGATGAATGAGTCCGGACAGATAGCCAAAAAGGCACTGGAAGAACTGGGAGAAATCAATGAGAGGGCAACCGAGTCCATCAATGTGATTTATGAACAGACCAATACAACGAATGATTCTGCCTTGAAGATCAAGGATGCAACATCGCTGATTGCTTCCATTGCAGATGAAACCAATCTGCTGTCACTCAATGCTTCCATTGAGGCTGCCAGGGCAGGAGAGGCAGGAAAAGGTTTTGCGGTGGTGGCAGCACAGATCCAGAAGCTGGCAGAACAGTCCAACGAATCTGCCAAGCGGATTGAGGATATTATCCGTGAACTGCTGAAAGATTCCGAAACTGCAGTACATACGATGGAAGATGTGAAGAAAATCATGCAGGAGCAGAACGAAAAAGTGAAAAAGACGGCAGAAGTTTTTGAACAAATGCATGAAGGTGTCAATTTGTCCATCCATGGAATGGTATCCATAGAAGAACAGACACAAAAGATTGAGGATGCAAGAAATAAGATCGTAGATACGGTACAGAGTCTGTCGGCAATCGCAGAGGAAAATGCGGCAAGCACACAGGAGACTTCGGCTTCCATGATGGAAATTGGTTCGGTTATCAATGATATCAGTCAGAATGCAGAGAACCTTAAAAATATTGCAGAGGTTCTGGAAAGAAATATGCAGCTGTTTCAGATGGAAGAATCATGATTTGTGGAACAACGGTATAGAATCTGCATGAAAAGAAAAGGCTTATCTTCCCGGTGGGGAAGATAAGCCTTTTCCTGTTTTTTCCTGTAAACACATTATTTCTTTTTGCTGCTGGAACCGGATTTGGATTCTTTCAGCCGGGCATTGGCTTCATTGTACTTTTCCTGAAGCTTTGCACGGAATCCTTTTTTCTTTTTGACCGGTTTTTCCAGCGGTCCACGGAGTCCGCGTACGCCTGTGATATAAAGACCACTGACGGTTGCCTTGACTTCTTTCTTGACCGGAATGTCATCGTAGATCTGCTCGTCTGCGATCAGTGTCATGACTCTTGGTCCGACTTTGGCTTTTACGATTGGAAGTTTGGCGCGCTGCATGAGTTTGTTTGCCTGTTCCATTACCTGTGAAGGAAGGCCGGCATCTTTCATTTTCATTCGTTTTTTGTCGATGATCAGCATCGTCACTGTCTGCGCAGCGGCTTTCATCTGCTCATCCTGTTCTTCTTTTTTCTTCTGTGCTTTCTTTCCGAGAAAGTACAGGACAATCATAGCGGCTACCAGAATAATGGCAATCACTAATAATACGATTCCTATTGGTTTCATCGTGGATTTCCTCCTCTATATACTAAAATTTATTGTAGCAAAGATTTCTGTAAAAATCAACGTTTACTGTTTGTATTTTCTATGGATTTATGGTATGTTTAATTAGTTGTAAAAGGAAAGAAAGAAGGATTTGGGACATTATGAAGAAAAGAGTGGTTATACTTTTTTTGTGCATGACGATGGTATTATCCATGGGGGCATGTGGTACAGACAGTGATAAAAAAGCAAGTACCCAGCAGGGAACACAGGAGACGGCAAGTGAAGTGTTTGACGGACCGCACAGCGCACAGATGAAGCTGGATCTGTCAAAACTTGTGACGAAACTTGCAGATTATAAAGGGATTGATGTTACAATCTCCGGAAATTATGATGTGACAGATGATCAGGTGGAGCAGAATCTGATGTCACTGCTTTCATATTACGGAATCACCGGAGTTGAGGTAAAAGACCGTGATACGGTTCAAAAGAATGATTATGTCAAGGTGGATTATACCGGATATCTCGACGGGGATGCATTTGATGGCGGTTCTGCGACAGACACAATGATTGATGTGGCGAACAACTGTGATGCCACACAGAAGACAAATTACATTGATGGATTCAGTGATGGGCTTGTCGGCGCAAAAGTCGGGGAAGAAGTAAGTTCGGATGTGACATTCCCGGAGAATTACCAGTCTTCGGATCTGGCGGGAAAGAAAACAACGTTTAAATTCAAAATCAAGGGAATTTATAAGCCGGTTACCATGGACACGCTGACCGATGACATGGTAGCAGATGCATTTACCGAGCAGAAGATCACCACGAAAAAGGATCTGGTTGCATATGTACGGCAGGTACTCGAAAAGCAGGCCGCAAATTCCAAGTCTCAGGCAAGTATCAGCGCAGTTGAAGATGATCTGCTGGATAAATGTAAAGTGACGATTCCGGATGAGTATCTGGATGCGCGTCTGCAGGAATATCAGCATGAATTTGAAGCAGACAACTGCAATGATACACAGACTCTGGAACAGTATGCAAAGAATAACAATACCACAGTGGATGATATGAAAAAACAGTGGAAAGAACTGATGATCAAGCAGATCAAAATTGAATTTATCTTTGGACGGATTGAGGCAAAAGAAAATATTACAATCAGTGATGATGATTTTAAGTCATTTGTAGATTATCTGGTAAGTTCAGGCAACAGCCAGATGGCAGATGAAAATGCGGTATATAAATATTATGGTGGTGGAAATAAAGAGGATGGAAAGAAAACACTTCGTCAGCTGTATGTGGTCAATCAGGCGATTTCGTATGTTGTGGAGAAAGCCAATATTACCGTAGAACCGGATACACAGACGACAGAGTCATCGGAAAACGAAAGAGTTCAATAAAAACAACTAAGGGATAGATTAGATTTTTAACGGAGGGACAGTATGGAATTAGTAAATGTCAGAGAGATTTTCAAAAATACGATCAGATATGAAAATCAGCAGGTAACGATCGGCGGATGGGTAAGAAGTAACCGTAATTCCAAAAATTTTGGATTCATTGTAGTGAATGACGGTACCTTTTTTGAGCCGATTCAGGTTGTATATGGAGATGGTCTGGAGAATTATGAGGAAGTCTGCAAGATTAATGTCGGAGCAGCAGTCATTGTAAAAGGACAGCTGGTGCCTACGCCGGAAGCAAAACAGCCGTTTGAGATCCAGGCAGCAGAGGTAACCGTGGAAGGTGCTTCCACACCGGATTATCCGTTGCAGAAGAAGCGTCACACGTTTGAATATCTGCGTACCATTTCACATCTGCGTCCGAGAACCAATACGTTTGAGGCGGTGTTCCGTGTACGTTCCCTGTGTGCATATGCGATTCACAAATTTTTCCAGGAGCGCGATTTCGTTTATGTGCATACTCCGCTCATCACAGGAAGTGACTGCGAGGGTGCCGGGGAAATGTTCCAGGTAACAACGCTTGATTTAAAAGATGTGCCGAAAAAACAGGATAAAACCGTGGATTATACTAAGGATTTCTTTGGAAAACCTACCAATCTTACCGTATCCGGTCAGTTAAACGGAGAAACCTATGCGATGGCATTTAAAAATATTTATACGTTTGGACCGACTTTCCGTGCGGAAAATTCAAACACAACCAGACATGCGGCTGAGTTCTGGATGATTGAGCCGGAGATCGCATTCGCAGATCTCGAAGATGATATGATGCTTGCGGAAAGCATGTTAAAGTATGTGATCAATTATGTGATTGAACATGCACCGGAAGAAATGGCATTTTTCAATAATTTTGTGGACAAAGGTCTGCTGGATCGTTTGGAGAACGTAGTAAACAATGATTTTGCACGGGTGACCTACACAGAAGCAATTAAGATATTGTCAAAACACAATGACAAGTTTGATTATAAGGTATCCTGGGGCTGTGATCTGCAGACCGAGCATGAGCGTTACCTGACCGAACAGATTTATAAGAGACCGGTATTTGTAACCGATTATCCGAAGGAAATCAAGGCATTTTACATGAAACTCAATGAAGACGGAAAGACAGTTGCAGCAGTAGACTGCCTTGTTCCGGGAATCGGAGAGATCATCGGCGGAAGCCAGAGAGAGGACGATTATGATAAACTTCTGGCACGTATTCAGGACATGGGGCTGAAAGAGGAAGATTACAAGTTTTATCTGGATCTGCGCAAATACGGATCAGCCAGACATGCCGGATTCGGTCTTGGATTTGAGCGCTGCGTGATGTATCTGACGGGTATGGCAAATATCCGCGATGTCATTCCGTTCCCTAGAACCGTAAATAACTGCGAACTGTAAAATGGAATAAAAGAGCCGTATTTCCCATAAACTCTAAGGAGGACAATTTCCGGAGAAGTATGTGTGGAGAATGGGCAGGAACAAATAAATAATAAAACAGGAAGAAACGTCGCAAAGTTTGCAGGCTGCTTTATAGGCACATGTCTGCTCTCCGCGGCGCTTTTTCTGTTATGGTGCGGGATTTCCTATTCCATGAGATTGTCGGTGGAACTGATCCGGGTGGGAATTACGGCATGGTATGCGCTTTCCGGTCTCATCGGTGGAAAAATCCTGCGCGCATGTAAATGTGGTGCCATACCTTTTTGCGCAGTTATGCTGGGAGGCTTTTTTTTCGGGATTCTGTATGTCTGTTCCTGCATACGGGAACAGCACTGGATTGCGCTGGAGGGAGAAAACCTGACGATTCTGATTTTGTGTACGGCAGCGGCACTGCTGGGAAGCGTGCGGTGGAAAAAGAAGTAAGGGCTGTGTGACTGTAAAAAAAGACTTTCCTTATGGTGACCACTGTGCTATAATAATACAGATAGACGGGAAATCCAAAAAAACAGACAAAGGAGAGATTCTCATGAAGCATGTAAAGACATTAAATACAAGAAAGTTACAGAACACAATCAAGACAGGTGGATGTGGCGAGTGCCAGACATCATGCCAGTCTGCATGTAAGACATCCTGTACAGTAGGAAACCAGACCTGCGAAAAGTGTAAGTAATCACGGAGTGATTACTTACACAGCCCGAACGCTAAGGTAAGAAAAATAAGGCATAATAAAGCCGCGTGCGTAGCGCGCGGTTTTATTATGTTTAGGAAAGAGAGGAAATATTATAGTGGTTCATCAGTTTAAGAACAATGGCTATGATATTGTATTAGACGTAAACTCCGGTGCCATTCATGTGGTGGATGATGTGACTTATGACGTGATCGCATTATTTGAAGATCACTCCAGGGAAGAGATCATTGCCCAGTTACAATCCCGGTATCCGGAACAGGAGATTGCAGAAGCAATCGAAGAAACAGAGCAGTTAAAGGAGCAGGGAGACCTGTTTACGGAAGATGCTTACGAACAGAAGATTTTTGATTTTAAGAAGCGCCCGACGGTAGTAAAGGCATTGTGTTTACATATTGCACATGACTGCAATCTGGCATGCCGCTATTGCTTTGCGGAAGAGGGCGAATATCATGGAAGAAGAGCCCTGATGTCTTATGAGACAGGAAAACAGGCACTTGATTTCCTGATTGCAAACTCCGGAAACCGGAAAAATCTTGAAGTGGATTTCTTTGGAGGAGAGCCACTCATGAATTTTGATGTGGTAAAACAGTTGGTTGCCTATGGACGGGAACAGGAAAAGCTGCATGACAAGCATTTCCGTTTTACGCTGACAACGAACGGGGTGTTGTTAAACGACGATATCATGGAATTTGCAAATAAGGAAATGGACAATGTCGTTTTAAGTATTGATGGAAGAAAAGAAGTGAATGACCGTATGCGTCCGTTCCGGAAGGGGGCGGGAAGCTATGACCTGATCGTTCCGAAGTTCCAGAAACTTGCAGAGAGCCGGAATCAGGAGCGTTATTATGTCCGCGGTACCTATACCCATTTCAACACCGATTTTTCCAAGGATGTACTGCATCTGGCAGATTTGGGATTCAAGCAGATTTCTGTGGAGCCGGTTGTCGCACAGCCGACCGATGAATATGCACTGCAGGAAGAGGATCTTCCGGTTCTCTTTGAAGAATATGATAAACTGGCAGCGGAGATGGTCCGCCGTAACAGAGAAGGAAATTCTTTCAACTTCTTCCATTTCATGATTGATCTGGAAGGTGGACCTTGTGTGTACAAGCGTCTGTCCGGATGTGGTTCCGGAACGGAATACCTTGCGGTCACACCGTGGGGAGATCTGTATCCGTGCCACCAGTTCGTCGGAAATGAAGATTTTCTGATGGGAAATGTCTGGGATGGCGTGAAAAACACGAATCTGCAGGACGAGTTTAAATGCTGCAATGTCTATGCAAAAGAAAAGTGCCGTAAATGCTTTGCCAGATTTTACTGTAGTGGGGGATGTGCTGCAAATTCGTACAATTTCCACGGAACCATCACAGATGCTTATGATCTGGGATGTGAACTCCAGAAGAAACGTATTGAATGCGCAATCATGATAAAAGCTGCGGAAGCGGAAAATTAAAGGAATAGGAAGGAAGCAAACATGAAAAAAAGCAAGGGCGTCGCTATAATCGCGATTATCCTGGCCTGTCTGATCGGACTGGGATATTACACGAGCACGATTATGTCTGCGACAAGCACAAGTCAGAAAAAAACTGACAACAAGACGGAAGCCGAAGGTATTAAACTTGGTCTTGATCTTTCCGGTGGTGTGTCCATTACTTACCGGATCAAGGATAAGAATCCATCCAAGAAAGATATCAATGATACGGTAGCAAAGCTTGAAGAGCGTGCCGAGAGTTACAGTACCGAATATGCGGTATATCCGGTCGGCGATGACCGTATTACGGTAGAAATTCCTGGTGTCTATGATGCAAATGCCGTACTTGAGGATCTGGGAAGCCCGGGATCGCTGTATTTTATCGTACAGAAAGATTCGGACGGTAATGAAAACTACAGTTATGACAGTTCCACAGGGGAATACAAACTGAATTATGACATTCAGAATCTGGTTGACAATGGTTCTGTAATCATGGACGGTAATGATGTAAAGTCTGCCAATGCAGCGTATAACCAGTCTTCCTCTACCAGTACCAAGGAGCCGGTTGTTCAGCTGACATTAAAGAAAAAAGCAGCAGATGTGTTTGGAGAGGCAACCACAAAGGCAGCTTCTTCAGGAGAATCTATCGGTATTTACTATGATGATCATTTCATCAGTGTACCGAAAGTAGAGAGCGCAATCAAAGACGGAAGCTGTGTCATCAACGGTATGTCTGATTATGATGAAGCGGAACAGCTTGCAACATTTATCCGTGTAGGTGCGATCAACTTAAAGCTCGAAGAGATGGAATCTTCCGTAGCAGGGGCACAGCTGGGTGGAAAAGCACTTTCTTCCAGTGTCAAGGCAGCCATCATCGGTTTGATCCTTGTGATGCTTTTCATGATCTTAAATTACAGCTTATCCGGTGTGGTTGCATCCATTGGTCTTGCCATTTATACAACCGTAACGGTAGCTCTGATTTATCTGTTTGAAATTACGCTGACACTTCCGGGTATCGCGGGTGTTATCCTTGGTATCGGTATGGCGGTGGATGCGAACGTTATT
>ERZ780095.478-NODE-478-length-11966-cov-3.15742_pt1 | contig 11966 bp, 7 predicted proteins | sample MGYA00511574_ERZ780095 | MGnify/ENA primary metagenome ERZ780095 (study PRJEB29588, sample SAMEA2153837) | human gut metagenome | biome: human gut; feature: human-associated habitat; material: faeces | place: Denmark | collected 2008/2010 ...
GATGAGGGCTACCCCGGCGATTGTGGCGAGGACGTCCTGCCACTGGAGGATTACGGGGTAGGCGTTCACGAGGAAGCTGCCTGGCATCTTGATGAAGCCGAAGTGCTGCTGGGCGAGGGAGAAGCCTATGCCGACCACAAGGCCGGCGGCGAGGCCGAGCAGGGAGATGAGCCAGCCTTCGAGGGTGAAGGTGTGGCGGAGCATCTTGTCCGTGGCGCCGAGGCTGCGGGAGGTCTCGGTCTCGATGTCATCCTTCTTCTCGATGATCAGCATCGTGATGCTGCCGAAGATATTCAAGGCGATGATGATGATGACGAATATGAGGATGAGGTAGATGGCCGCCTTCTCGTAGCGCATCATCTTGTAGAGCGACGGATTCTGGCGGAAGCGGTCCAAAACCTTGAATTCAGGGCCTAATTCTTTCTGAATATGCTTGATCGCGGAACGGATGTCTTTCGCGGTGGAGCCTTCGGCCAGGCGGATCTCCACTCCTGAAACCTCTTCCTCATAGCCAAGCAGCTTTCTCATCTCTTCGATCGGCACGATCATCAGATCATCGTCAATCTGCTGGTTGACCGAGAATATTCCTGAAGGGCGCATCCGTACGGTTTCAATCGAGGCCGCCGGGTTCGCGAGCGAGAAATTCCTGTCCCTGATCGGGAAATATAATTCCGCGGAGGCGAGGAAGGCTGGGTTCATGCCCATCTTGTATGCCAGGCCCGCGCCGACAACCATCTGCGGCAACTGGCCTTTGTGCAGGGAAAACTCTCCGTTGGTGATGTGTTCCGCAAGAGGAGATTCCGCCTCGAAAGCGCTGTCCACGCCCTTGGCCTTGGCTATTCCCTGACGCCCGTCATAGTCCACGAACACATTCTCCTGAAGGATGAGGTCATATTCACCGATCATCGGATTCGCCTTGATCCGGTCGAACGCCTCGCCTTCGGGGATGAACACCTTGCCTTTGGCGGGGGTGATGAGAATGTCCGGCTCCACGTTGCTGAGTGTCGATTTCACCAGCTCGTCGAAGCCGTTGTAGATGGACAGGATGATGATCAAAGCCGCCGTCCCTATAGCCATACCGACGGCACTGATCGCGGAGATGATGTTGATCACGTTGTGTGACTTCTTCGCGAACAGGTACCGTCCGGCTATGAAAAGGGGCAGGTGCATAACCTACTCTGTTATTCAGGCTTGTAGGAATCCTTCAAGGCAGTCGTCTTGTTGAATATCACCTTGTCGGCGGTGCTGTCCGGATCCTTGTAGTAGTAGCCGGTGCGCTCGAACTGGACGGCGATTCCGGAGTTGTCCTCAAGAAGGGCCGGCTCGGCGTAACCTTTAGCTATTGTGAGTGACTCCGGGTTGAGGAAGTCCTTGTAGTCCTTGTCCTCAGGAATGGAGTTCATGTCCTCCTTGACGAAGAGACGGTCGTAGTTGCGGATCTCGATCTCTTTGGCATATTCAGTTGAAACCCAATGGATCGTGCCTTTGACAGAGCGCCATTCGCCTCCTCCCGGCTTCGTGGTAGGGTCGTAGGTGCACTTGAGCTCGACAACATTGCCCTCGGCATCCTTGACGACCTCCTCGCACTTGATGATGTAGGTGTATTTCAGACGAACCTCTCCGTCTGGTTTGAGGCGGAAGAACTTCTTCGGAGCGTCCTCCATGAAGTCGTCGCGCTCGATGTAGAATTCTCCCGTGAACGGAACCTTGCGGGTAGCTCCCTCCGGCTCGGCAGGGTTGAGAGGGCAGTCGAACCACTCCACCTTGCCCGGCTCCCAGTTGGTGAGGGTGACCTTCAAAGGTTTCTGAACGACCATATACCTGTTGGCCCTTGCGTTAAGATCCTGGCGCACACACCATTCCAAAAGCTGGATGTCCATCATCTGGTCACGCTTTGAGACTCCGATCTTCTCGCAGAACATCTTGAGGGCCTCGGCGGTGTAGCCACGGCGGCGAACTCCGCAGAGAGTAGGCATACGTGGATCGTCCCATCCGGAGACAAGGCCTTTCTGGACGAGTTCCAGAAGCTTTCTCTTGCTCATCAGGGTGTAGGTGAGGTTCAGTCTGGCAAACTCGTACTGATGGCTCGGCCAGATCTCAAGGGTCTTGATGAACCAGTCGTACAGAGGTCTGTGGACATCGAACTCAAGAGTGCAGATCGAGTGGGTGATGTGCTCTATTGAGTCGCACTGGCCGGGGGTGAAGGGTGAAGTCGTACATCGGGTAGATGCACCACTTGTCGCCCGTGCGGTGATGCGAGGCGTGCTTGATCCTGTAGAGAATCGGGTCGCGGAACATCATGTTCGGGGAAGCCATGTCGATCTTCGCGCGGAGAACCTTCTCTCCGTCAGCGTATTTTCCGGCCTTCATGTCCCTGAACAGACGGAGGTTCTCCTCCACGGAGCGGTTCCTGTAAGGGCTCTCGGTTCCCGGCTTGTCCACGGTGCCGCGTCCCTTGCTGATCTCCTCCTGCGTCTGGTCGTCCACGTAGGCCTGCCCGCGCGCGCTCCCGCGCTCGATCATCTGCTCGGCCCAGGCGTAAAGCTGGTCGAAATAGTCGGAAGCGTAAAGTTCCTTGTCCCACTGGAAGCCGAGCCACTGGATGTCCTCCTTGATCGAATCGACATATTCAGTGTCCTCCTTGGTCGGGTTGGTGTCGTCAAAGCGGAGGTTGGTCTTTCCGCCGTACTTCTGGGCGAGCCCGAAGTTGATGCAGATGCTCTTCGCGTGTCCGAGATGGAGGTACCCGTTAGGCTCCGGAGGGAAACGTGTCATCACGCTCTTAACTCTTCCGGACTTCAGGTCGTCCTCTATTATCTCCTCAAGAAAGTTGAGTCTTTTCGGCTCCTCGGCCGTTGGCTTTTTCGCTTCTTCCATTGTTCTGTCAGTATTAAACTCACAAAAATACAAAAATATTCCGCTGTTTGTCCAATCAGGAGGTACTTCTTTCTTTCCGGTAAACAGAAACCTTTTGCCGCATGCAAGAAAGTATTACTAAAATCTGCAATGTCATTATTCAACATTGTACTTTTTTGACCATTTAGAATACTGGTTTGCCAAACATCCGGAAAGCGGTTTGCCGACAAGTTTTTGATGGCTAAATTTGTTTCCGAACAGTGGGGACTACGCCATGATCCCGAAAAGGATCCGGACGTTTTCCGAACAATAACCAGATTCTACACAATGTCACAGTTTTTTGAAGATTCCCTCGCGAAGCTTCGCAAGGAACACGACGCCCTGATACGGCGCAAGAACACAAAAACTTCATCCAACGGCGTTTGGACAAGGTATGCCTATCCTGTCGTCACAGCGGGGCACACTCCTCTGTTTTGGCGCTATGACCTGAATCCGGCGACGAATCCGCGGCTCCTTGAGCGGTTTGGAATCAACAGCGCGTTCAATTCCGGAGCCATCAAGCTGGGCGGCAAGTATATTCTTGTCGTGCGGGTGGAGGGAAGCGACAGGAAATCCTTCTTCGCAGTGGCCGAGAGTGACAACGGAGTGGATAACTTCCGCTTCTGGCCGCATCCGGTGACGATTCCCGGAGAGACGGCGACCAATGTCTATGACATGCGTCTCACAGCGCATGAGGACGGTTGGATCTACGGCGTGTTCTGCGCGGAGCGTCACGACCCCGCCGCCGCTCCCGGAGACCTGTCATCGGCTGTGGCTTCGGCTGGAGTGGTCTGGAGTGGTCCGTACCAAGGACCTCAAGACATGGGAGAGACTTCCGGACATCAAATCCGCCACCCAGCAGAGAAATGTTGTCCTTCATCCTGAGTTTGTGGATGGAAAGTATGCCTTGTACACACGTCCTCAGGAGGGCTTCATCGATGCGGGAGCCGGCGGGATGGGAATAGGCTGGGCTCTGGTTGACAGCATGGAGAACGCGGAGATCAGGGACGAGAGGATCATCGACACAAGGTACTATCACACTATAAAGGAAGTCAAGAACGGTGAGGGACCGCATCCTCTCAAGACTTCAAAGGGATGGCTGCATCTGGCTCACGGTGTGCGCGGATGTTCGGCCGGTCTGCGTTATGTGTTGTACATGTACATGACCGCTCTTGACGACCCGACGCATGTCATCGCCGCTCCGGCGGGATACACCCTCGCTCCGGTTGGTGAGGAAAGGGTCGGGGATGTCTCCAATGTCCTGTTCTCCAATGGCTGGGTGGCTGACGATGACGGACGTGTGCTCCTGTACTACGCGTCGAGCGACACGAGGATGCATGTGGCCGAGTCAACGGTTGATAAACTCATCGACTATTGCATGAACACATCTCCTGACGGCCTCACGACATCAGCGTCGGTCGGACCCTTGGACCGGATGCTCGCCCTTGGACAGGATCATCGACGCCAACCTTCCGTTCATCACGGACGAGGACAGATGATGCTTCCGGACAATCACATGAAATTATTAACCAATACAATGAACGTTATGAAGAAAATAAGAAGCTGCCTCTTTTTCATCCTCTTTGGCGCAGCGTCGGTTCTGTTGTCCTGCGGCCAGGAGAAGCGTGATACCGAGGAACTTGTCGATCCGTGGCTTCGTGAGCGCACGCCTGTGGGCTTCCGCCTTGAATCCCAGATAGGAGCGGCTACCATCACACAGGACTGGCGTCATGACGACCAGGGCTCGGTCTATGTGCAGCTTGTCACAGGAAGTCTGGACATGTCCGCCGTAAAGGTTGTCTCGATTGACTTCGCCTACCCGGAAAGCGAGTACTGTCCTACAGCCAGCATCGGTAAAGGAAGTGTTCTGGATCTGTCTGACGGTACGGCCGAGTTCACTGTCACGGCGTACAACGGCGAGACCAGAACCTACACGGTCACCTACCGCCAGCTGCCAGTTCAAAGACCCGCTTGAGGGCGTGTATCATCACAGGCTTGTCGGAGGAATCCTGGACGGAGGCTCCGCCGGCACGTCGATGATCATCCATGGCGGATGGCCTGACGCGGAGGTGATGTCCACCGACATGGACAAGTCTTGGCATTGGGGTGAGGGCTACACACATGCCGACGAGCAGGACAACGAGATCAGTTTCATGCTGACTGAGGTTGACAGCGAGACCGGAGCGACATTCGGAACAGTGGTGAACGCTCCTGGGGATGACGGCAAGTACGCCAACTATGTGTACAACAATAAATTCGATGTCAATGAATATTACCGCCAGATTCCCGCGGGCTCAAGCCGCTGGTCCAAGACGGATGTGAATTCCAGTGTGATCAGCATCTATGCGGCTGACGACACGAAGTGGGAGAACCCTCTCTATCAGGTTACCCTTCTCGGCCCGGGGACCATCAGCAACGCGGGCAAGTCCGTGACGGTCGAGAATTGCGCGTTCGCCCGTCATTTCGAGCATGCGGACTGGGTGATCGACAACAACTGGCCTGACACCAGATGGATGGTGGACAACATCCGCAACACGTACTGGATCACCGAGAAAGTGTCCGATTCCCCGCTTCCTAACCACACAGAACTCTTCTAAGGAATGATGAAAGGAAAATTATCCAAAGCTATGCTTTCTTGCCTGGCCATGGTGCTTGGCATCGCGTCGGCGCAGGCCTGCGGTCCGGAGAACGGCAAAGAGACACCGGCTGACACAAGGGAACTCTCTGTCTCCCCGGCGACCGCGCAGGTCGGTCACGAGGCGGCGGAATGTTCATTCACCGTCAAGACCAATTTTGAATATAAGGTTGTCATCGATGTGGATTGGATCGCCGTCAAAAGCGCCTCACCGACCGGCTTGGTCCTGAATATTAATGAAAACACGTCTGTGACGCCCCGTGAGGCGGATGTAAGGCTTGTGGACAGGAACGACCGCTACTGGTTCAAGACCGTGAAGGTGGTTCAGGACAAGAATCCCGTCCGGAAGGTGAGACTTTCGATCGTGGACAAGAACGCCACCGCGCAGACGAAGGCTCTGTACGCCAATCTGTGGGATCTGGCCGGGAAAGGTTTCATGTTCGGGCATCACGATGACCTGTGGTACGGACGTCACTGGTACGACGAGCCTGGCGGTTCGGACACGAAAGCCGTGTGCGGAGACTATCCGGCGGTGTTCAGCGTGGACCTTGCGTCAATAATGGACAACAGGTACCGGTCGAACTCCAAAGAGAACGAGATCCGCCGCAGGGTGATCCTTGAAGCCAGGGAAAGAGGCGAGGTCATTCTTGCCTGCATCCACATCAACAATCCTCTGACCATTGTCGGCAACGAGAATGGTTACCCTGCCGGGACATCATGGGACAACACCAAGTGCATCGATCAGATTCTCAAGGAGGGCACCGAGGTGCGTGGACGCTACATCGAGTGGCTTGACCGTCTGGCTGATTTCGCCTGCAATCTGAAAGACAGCAAAGGCGAGTTGATACCGGTCATATTCAGGCCTTATCACGAGTGCACGCAGAGTTGGTCCTGGTGGGGGACCGAGGCTTGCACCTCGACGGAGTACATCCAGTTCTGGCAGTGGACGGTCAAATATCTCAGGGACACAAAGGGAGTGCATAACTTCATCTATGCCGTGTCCCCGCAGATGGACGGCGACTACGGTGAGAACGGCCGTGCCCGTCTGCTGACCAGATGGCCAGGGGATGAATATGTCGATTTCCTTGGGATGGACTGCTACCATGGACTGAACTATAACGCTTTTGCCGCCAACATCGAGGCGATGCAGAAACTCTCCGCCGAAAAGATGAAACCTTGCGGTGTCACCGAGACGGGAGCCGAGGCGTTCACCAACACGGACTATTGGACGAGGTATATTCTTGGCCCGGCGAAGGGGAAGCGGCTTTCCATGGTTGTCATGTGGAGGAACAAATATGTGTCTTCAGAGTCGGACACGCATTATTTCAGCGTGTATCCCGGCCATCCGTCCGAAGACGATTTCCGGACTTTCTACAAGGATGCGAGCACATTGTTCAGCAAGGATCTTCCGGACATGTACTCGATGCCGGAGAATTATGAAGTGAAATAATATTAAAACAAATAATCAATTTATGGCCAAATCGTTCAAAATATTCCTTGTCACGGGCATCCTGCTCGTGCTTGGAGGACTTGCGGCTCCGTTGCAGGCCCAGAACAGGACTGTCAGCGGAGTGGTCAGGGATGACACCGGAGAACCGTTGTTCGGCGCGTTTGTCGTGCAGCAGGGGACGGTGAACGGTATCTCGACGGATTTTGAGGGCAGGTACACCCTCACGGTCCCTTCTGGAGAAGTCACGCTCCAGTTCCAGTTCATCGGTTATGTTACACAGAATGTCAAGGTGCCCGCCGGAAAATCCGTGGCGGATGTCGTGATGAAAACAGACGCCAACCTTATGGAGGAGGTTGTCGTGACAGCGTTCGCCACCCAGAAGAAGGTGAATGTCACGGGAGCGATCTCCTCTGTCAACGGTGGTGATATTCTTTCAACCCCGGTGTCGAACATCTCCAATGCCTTGCTGGGCAACTCGCCGGGAGTCAGCGGACTTCAGACCTCCGGAGAGCCGGGACGCAACGACGCCACCATACATATTCGTGGAATCTCGACTTACGGATCCTCTTCGCCGCTGATCATCATCGATGGTGTGGAACAGGCTTCCGAGCAGGCTTTCGCCGAGTTCAACGCGATGGACGCCAATGAGATCCAGGGAATATCCATCCTGAAGGACGCGGCTTCCACGGCTGTCTATGGAGTGCGTGGAGCCAACGGTGTCATCATCGTCACCACCAAGCGTGGCTCGGTCGGCAAGCCGGTGATCAACTTCTCGGCCAACTATGGCCTCACATCGGCCTCGCAGCTTCAGGAGGGAACCACGGCTTATGAATATGCCCTGTTCAGGAACGAAGCCATCCGCAACGAGCAGAAGGCATATTCCGGAACGGAAAGTCTCTCCGCTTACATCTACGATGACTATGACCTCTGGAAGTTCAAGAACAACAGGGACTTCACTCCGCAGGAAGTGGATGCCATGTCCTCCCTTACCCCCGCGCAGAAGGAATCCCTGAAGAACTCTCCGGCTCTATATTACGCCTCTCATGACCTTTACAAGGAACAGTTCGACAAGGTCGCTCCTCAGTATCAGGCCAACATGAACATCTCCGGAGGAACGGACAGGGTCAAGTACTTCGTGTCGTTCGGCTATTTCCGTCAAGAAGGAATCACGAGCACGGTCAAGTACTATGACGCCACGACGGAGTCTCTGTTCACCCGCTATAATTTCAGGAGCAACATCGATGTGAAGATTCTGGACAATCTCACCCTTACGGTGAACTCGGCCGGTCAGTTCGGAGAGACCAAGGGACCTGGCAACGGCGCTGACCCTTACGACCTCAGCGCGCGCTACAAGATTATCATGCAGTACATCTACGACTGCAACCCGTTCATCAGCCCGGGCATCGTGGACGGTCACCTGATCAGCGGTTTCGCCGGCATCGCCGGTTCCGCCCAGAACCCGTTGGCGACCAAGACGAACAGCAGCATCGGAAACCAGAACGCCGTGTACAATCTTTTGACCAGCGGCTCGGCCACCATCTACAACAGTCTGCTTGACAATTCGTTGAAACTGAATCATCAGATGGATTACCTCCTGCCTGGGCTCAGATCCTATGTCACGGTCTCCTATCAGGACAACTACAACAAGTACGTGAAGTACACGCCTTCGATTCCGTCCTATACCATCCAGCGGAACGCCGAGGACCCGAACCTATTCGATTTCTTCGGAGGCTCCATGGGCGCCGGGTCGTTTGAGTCTTGGGGGTACAGCAACTGGAACAAGTTCTATGTCGACGCGGGGATTGACTGGGCCGGATCGTTCGGCGCGCACAATGTCTCGGCCCTCCTTCTCGGCAAGGCGTCCAAGTACACCATGCCTAACGACTCCTATCACGTCGCTTCTGGCATCATGGGGTTCGTCGGTCGTGTGACCTACAACTACGACGACCCCTACCTGGCCGAGCTCAACATGGGCATGGGTTACAACGGAACCGAGCAGTTCGCCGAAGGCCGTCGTTTCGGCTTCTTCCCCGCGATCTCCGCAGGTTGGGTGATCACCAAGGAACCGTGGTATCCGAGGAATGATATTCTTACATTCGCCAAGATCCGCGCTTCTTATGGAGAAGTCGGCAATGACCAGCTTGGAGGCAGCCGCCGGTACTACTACCTGCCGAACACCTACAACCTCAATCAGGGTGGCTACTGGCTCGGTGACAGTGACGGAACGTCTGACAACACCTATTTCTGGGGAGCGACGGAAGGGACTCTCGGGAACCAGGCGATCACTTGGGAACGCTCCAGAAAATATGATGTCGGAGCCGAGATCAAGTTCTTTGACGACAGGTTGAGCGCGGATTTCGATTATTTCTACGAGAAACGTAACAATATTCTTACAACTCTTGGAATCATTCCGGCCATCTACGGTGTCTCACAGGGCTCCGTGCCTCCCGCCAATGTCGGAATAACCAGCAACAAGGGCTACGAGCTAGCTTTGAACTGGGCTGACAAGAAAGGTGATTTCATCTATTCCGTCGGCGCGGATGTCAGCTGGTTCCGCAACAAGATCATCTACAAGGCGGAGGCAAAGAATCCTTATTACTGGATGAACGCCACCGGGTTCGCCATCGGGCAGCGTTTCGGCCTTGTGAGCGACGGACTGTTCAACACCCAGGAGGAACTGGCCAACAGGCCTTACAACACCTACACATCAAACGCGGCCACCTTGGGCGACATCCGTTACAAGGATCTGGACGGGGACGGTCTGATCAACCAGAACGATGTGGCTCCGATTGGTTATCCGAACTATGCGCAGTACCACTTCAACCTGAAGGCAAGGCTTGGTTATAAGGGATTCGATGTGAAAATCCTTTTCACCGGCAGCGCGGACGGCTCTTACTATCTGAACAGCGGCTACACCATTCCGTTTTTCAAGAACGCCGGCAACGCCTGGAAATGGCAGTATGACGGACGGTGGACGCAGGAGAAATACCTCGCCGGGGAGAAGATCACCTACCCTCGCGCGGCCTACGGAGCCACTTCCTCACATAACAACTACCTGACAAGCGACTACTGGATGGTTTCAACCAACCACATAAAACTGAAGAATGTCGAGATCGGCTACACGTTCGACATGACCAAGATCGCGAACCAGAATGTTGTCCAGGCTCTGAGGCTCTACTTCAACGCCAACAACGTCTATACCTTCAAGAACAAGCTCACACCTTACGGCATCGACCCTGAGACCACGGACGGCAGCACTTATGTCTATCCTCTCACCAAGGTGTTCACATTGGGCGTCAGCCTTCGTTTCTAAAATTAAAGGAGAATTAAGTATGAATATATTATCAAAGATTCTTACAGCGGCTGTCGGCCTTTCGGCGCTTTGCTCCTGCAGCATGTTCCTTGAGAAGCCGGACACCACCGGTACGGTCGATCTGGACGCGGTTTTCAGCACGACGAAGAACGCCCAGGCCACATTGATGTCCTGCTACCGCAATGTTCTTCAGCACGGGCTTCCAGGTGGCATGGGCATCGGGCACTGCACTTACGGGGCCATTTCCGGAGAGGTCGGCCGCGGTTACAACTGGCACGGCAGCTACAACATCGTCCAGGCAGGTCTTTCTGTGAATGGTACGGATGGCTCTGACGCCGGAGCCGATAACTATGGTGACAACTGGCGTTTCATCAGACAATGTTTCATCGTGAAGGAGAACATCGACAAGGTCGGTGACATGGATGATGCGACCAAGGAGACCATCAAGGCAGAGGCGACTGCTCTAATCGCCTACAGGTACATGGGCATGTTCTACCGTTACGGCGGAGTCCCGATCGTGACCAAATCCTTCGAGGCCAGCGATGACCTCACGGCCGGGCGCGCGACCTTGAAGGAGATGCTTGAATATATTTGTGGACTGTGCGACGAGGCGTACGAAAGGCTTCCGGAGAAATGGGACGCGGCCAACACCGGCCGCATGACGAAGGGAGCGGTGCTGGCGATCAAGGCCAGGACTCTCCAGTACGCCGCCCGTCCTCTGTTCAACAGCGCGACCCCTTATCTTGACAACGGTGAGAACAACGCCCTCATCTGCTTCGGCGATTACGACAAGGAACGCTGGAACGATGCCATCAAGGCCAACGAGGAAGTGCTCAAATGGGCCGCCGAGAATGGCGTGACGCTCATCAACACCGGAGGCGCCGGAGTCGGGAAGCCTAATCCGAACGCTTTCGAGGACTATGCGACAGCGTCTTCCCGACCATCCAGCAGGGAGGTCATACTCGCCTACAAACGTGACGAGTTCTGCTCCATAGCCAATTACATAAACTGCTCTCCAAACCAGACCACAAACCGTTACGACACGGATTGCAGCGGAGTTCTCACGAACCACCTCGAGAATTACTATGCGAAGGACGGTTCGGAGCTTAGCTGGCCGAAAATAGGCGAGGCCAGCGCCCGTTCCGGCGCGGATTACCGTGATAATGTGGCCAATCTTGAGCCAAGGGCTCTCGCGGACATAAAGATGGGCGGTTTCGATTCTATGAACAACCCCGGAGACTGGAACTGGTCCAACGCCGGCTGGAACCGTGGCGGTTACGCCGCTGACAAAGGCAAGGGGGATGTTTTCCCTAACGCCATAGACGGAGACAAGGGGTGCGGTGAGCGCACGAAGTTCTACTACAAGGCGGGCACTCGCATCTGGTGCGAGATTCCTCTCTTCCGGCTTGCGGAGACCTATCTCTACCTTGCGGAGGCGTACAATGAATATGGCAACCAGACCAAGGCCCTTGAATATCTCAACGCAGTCCACAACCGCGCCGGTCTTCCTTCGATCAACGAGACCGACCAGGCCAGGCTGCGGGCCATCATCCAGAGGGAGGACATGATTGAGTTCTTCCAGGAGAACCATAAATATTGGTCTGTCAAGCATTGGAAACGTGCCGACATCGCCAACGGGATCTGCGGAGGTGACATGCGCATGCTCCCGACCA